>JADMIO010950789.1_pt1 | contig 41022 bp, 37 predicted proteins | sample 8958161 | NCBI WGS metagenome assembly JADMIO01 (sample SAMN16585339, study PRJNA669376) | soil metagenome | isolation source: Crop rotation soil | place: USA: Cullars Rotation, Alabama | collected 2011
GTCCACGTGGAATTCTAAGCTTAGGATCCCAATGTGCTGGAAAGGAGGTCGGAGCCCTGGAAGCCATGAACCCGCGCCGCAGCGAAAAGTTGGCCAAGCAGCGGATCCTCGCCGCCGCCCTCGACTCCGCGTCCCCAGCGCTGGTCGCGGGCCACGTCGACCATGGGCGAGAAGGTCCAGTCGATTCCCGCGCCCGATGCCTCGAACGCAGCCGCTTCGGCGGTCCTTCGCGCGAGATCGGGCTCGAAGCTCGCGACTTCGGCCAGCGGAACCGGGAATATGGTACGGTGACCGTGGATGATGTCCGCGGCGAAGATCAGCGGAATCTTCATCCGCGACTGCCTCACGGCGGCGGTCTGCAGGATTCGCGCCATCTTCGAGCCGTTGCCGTTGAAGACGCCGGTCAGCTGCCCCTGGCGCGCTTCATTGACCTGACCTTCGAAGTCCGAGCCGTTGCCCGGCGGGTTCAGGCTGAGCGCCGCGCCGCCTCCCCAGGCCGACGCCATCAACTGCAGCTGGCCGGCCTTCTCCTCGACCGTCATCTTCCCGATCAGAAGGTCGACAAAGGCCGGCACTTCGACGCGGCCGGCGGTCTGGAGAAGTGCGCGCGCGGGGCTGGAGAGCCAGGCCGCAGCGGCCCCCGCGCTCATCAAAAGGGCGCGTCGTGAAACGGCCAAGTCCTGCATGAAATTTCCCCTCAACCGTGCACGGACCGAGCGCAACAGCCTTCATATCAGCACGAATTTTTCGTGCACTTGACCGTTCCTGTAACCGGTTACATGACGCACGCCACAGGCAATTGCAATCGTCCCGCGCGTGACTTTTGCGCCGTTTGCTGCCGATAGGAGATTTCCAGTCGGCTCCTGTTGGGGAGAGCATGCCCGAAGCCACGATCCGCGATGTCGCCCGCCGCGCAAAGCTCTCGGTCGCCACCGTTTCGCGTGCGCTCAACGGGTTCGAAAATGTGAGCGAGCAGGCACGTGAGCGCGTCAGAGAGGCGGCGCGGGCGTTGGGCTACGTCCCGCATGCCGGAGCGCGCAGCCTCAGCCTGTCGCGCACCAATGCCATCGGAGTGGTGCTTCCCGATCTTCACGGCGAGTTCTTCTCCGAGATCGTCCGCGGAATGGACCGCGAGGCGAGCCGTAACGGTTACCTGCTGCTGCTTTCGAACCTCCACGGAAGCCCGGAACAGGCTTCGCTAGCGCTCCGAGCGATGCACGGGCGGGTGGACGGATTGATCGTGATGGCGCCGAACCTCGCGGCCGAGGATCTCGCGCTCGCGCTTCCGCACCGGCTTCCGTCAGTGCTGATCAATACGCGCGACATCGGCGCCGAGCGGCCGACGATTCACCTCAACAATGCGGCGGGCGTCACGGCAGTTGTCGAGCATCTCGCCGCGCTTGGACGAAAGCGACTGGTGCATATCGCTGGCCCCGCCGGAAACGTCGACGCGGACGAACGGGCAGCCGCGTTTCGCGACGCTTGTGCCGCCCGGCAGATTTCCTGCGAAATTGTGCTCGGCGATTTCGAGGAAGCTTCCGGCACGCGCGCTGTCGCAGAACTGATCGAGGCCGGTCACGCCTTTGATGGCGTGTTCGCGGCCAACGACAATATGGCGATTGGCGCGCTGCAGGCTCTCCGAGCCGCGGGAGTGCGCGTCCCGGCCGACGTTGCGGTCGCCGGATTCGACGACATCCCGCTAGCAAGCCACCTGGGGATCACCACCGTGCGGGTGCGCATCGCCGAGCTCGGCGAACGGGCGTTGGCGCGGCTGCTGTCTTCGATGTCCAAATTCGATCGGGGAGGCGAAGAGCTCCACGCACCGGAACTCGTCGTCCGCGATACCACGCGCCAGGAGAGCCAGGCGTGATCGAAATCCAGCGGAGAGAGCTTCTTCTGGGCTCGTCGCTGCTTTTCGCCGCCGGAGCGTTGTCGGCATTCACTCTCCCAAAGTCCGCGCCCGTGCCGCTGCCGGCATTCTATTCCGAGATCGAGCAGCGCACGTTCCGCTGGTTCTGGGACACGGTGAACCGGAAGAACGGTCTCGTGCCGGATCGTTGGCCTACACCGAGCTTCTCAAGCATTGCCGCGGTGGGCTTTGCGCTTCCTGCCTATGCGATCGGCGTCGAGCGGGGCTGGTGCAGCCGCGCCGAAGCGCGCGACCTGACGCTCACCACGCTACGTTTTTTCTGGAACGCCCCCCAGGGCCCCGATGCCACTGGGACGACCGGATACAAGGGCTTCTTCTACCACTTCCTCGATATGGAAACGGGGCAGCGCTTCAAGGATGTCGAGTTGTCGAGCGTCGACACCACGATCCTATTCATGGGCGTCCTGTTCGCCGGACAATATTTCGATCGCGACGATGCCACCGAACGCGAAATCCGCCAGCTGTCCAACGCGCTTTATGAACGCGCGGACTGGAACTTCTTCCGGACCGATGGCCGCGCTGCAATCTCAATGGGCTGGCATCCGGAACAGGGGCTCATTCCGGCGAACTGGGTTGGCTTCAACGAGGGGATGTTCGTCAACATCCTCGCGCTCGGCTCGCCCACCCAACCGGGGCCCGACAATCTGTGGGACCAATGGACGGCGCCATATCCGACCTTCTGGCGTGGGGAGGGTCCCACCCGCCGCATCGCCTTCGCGCCTCTGTTCCCCGGTCAGTACAGCCAGATTTTCATCGATTTCCGCGGCATCCGCGACGCAGTCATGCGCAAGGCCGGCTTCGACTATTTCGAGAACAGCCGGCGCGAGGCCTACTCCAACTTTACGTATTGCGTCAGCAATCCGATGGGATGGCGCGGCTATTCGCGCGAATTGTGGGGATTGGCCGCGTGCGATGGACCGGGCGATTTCCGTCTGCCCTACCTTGGGAAAACCGTCCAATTCCACGGCTATTCGGCACGCGGCCCGGTCGGAGAGCCCGACGGCCTCGACGACGGAACGCTTACACCGTCAGCAGCGCTCGGATCGCTGCCGTTCGCTCCGGAAATCGTCATCCCGTGCGCGAACGCTCTTCGCGTTCGGCCCGGGCTATTCGACCGCTACGGGTTCAAGGACAGCTTCAATCCCAGCTTCACCTACACGGGCGTGAAGGTCGAGACGGGTTCGGCCGATCCGAAGCACGGCTGGGTCGCGAAGGATTATCTCGGGATCGACCAAGGCCCGATCCTGCTCCAGGCGGCGAACTACCTCAACGATTTCGTGTGGCGATACATGCGCCGGGTGCCGGCGATCCGGCGCGGGCTCGAGCGCGCGGGGTTCACCGGCGGCTGGCTCGTTAGCGGATCGGGCGAACGGGGCTGAGTTTCGACACGCCGGTTTCGTTGAAAGCCTCGACCGCGACCCAGTAGGGCACGCCCTTATTGAGCGAACGAAGCTCCTTGGTCAGGACCGCGCCGCTACCAAGTTCATCGGCCCACAGCTGGTGCGTGAGCGTCAGCCGGTCAGGCCGGATCCCGAAGCGTATATTGTAGCCGATAGCTCCCGGAACCGGGCGCCAACGGATCGTGGCGTCGCGCTCGTCTGCGTGGCGTCTTGGCGCAACACCCTCGGGCATCGCAGGAGCGTGGCCATCCGCATTTCCGAACACCCGCAAGTCGCTGATTGCGAGGTTCGCGGCTCCAACATGGCCGTGGACATAGCGGACGAAGCGCGCACGAACGGGTGAAGCGAGCTCGAAATAGGCATTCGGCCGGTCGCGTCGCGGCGCTTCGGTGCGCGCAACCTCCTGCCAATGCTGGCCGTCCGGCGAGGCTTCGAGAGTGAACTCGGTGTAGATGTCGGGCGCGTCAGCGAAGCGACCGGATTTGTAGTCGGCGAAATCGACCTGCACCGCGCGGACGGTGTCGACACTGCCGAGATCGACCGTCAGCGTTTCTCCGGGCTTGTTCGCGCCAGCGACCCAGAACGTTTGGGGATTCTCGTCGGTGACGGTCGCCGGCCCGAATTGCCCCAGGCTCGAAGATGCCGTCGCGGCCTTTTTGTACGAAAGCAGCATCCAGCCGGTGAACAGCGTGTCGGGATCGTCGAACTTCGAGGTCGGAGCATAGTAGGGGAAATCCGCGAACCGCGAAGTGAAAGCCATCTGCCCGTCCGGGTAGATTTTGCCCGGCAGCAGGTCGATGCGCCGCTCGAACGTCCAGTTGTAGCCGATCCACGGCGTGCCCGTGTTCCACCAATTTCCGTAGCGATCCTGGAAGCTCGAGCCGTGACCGGCCCCATGGACGAACCCGCCCGGCTTGTAGGCGATTGGATTGTAAGGCGCATAGGTGAAGGGGCCGAGCGGTTTGTCGGAAAGGTAGGTGCCGTTCGCGTAGGCGTTGAACTCAGTCCCGGGTGCGCCGTACTGCAGATAGTAGCGGCCGCCGATCTTGTTCATCCAGGCGCCCTCGACGTAGGGATCGGTGGGCTTTCCATTGGCGAGCAGGCCGCTGTGGTCCTGCCCGAAGCGTTCCCAGCCATGAAGCTCGGGATGGAGCTTGAACAAAGGCTGTGCGCGCGTCTGGTAGATCAGCTTGCCGTCCTCGAGCGCGATCTTCTGGCCGTAGATCGGGAAGACGTTCGACGAGTCCCAATAAAGGTACCACTGGCCGTCGTCGTCCTTGAGCAGGCCCGGATCCCACGGCCCCGGCGGCACTTCGCCGGGCTTCATGTCCTGCGGCGCCTTGTCGCTGACGCCCGGCATGTCGGGGAAACGGCGAACGAGATATTCGAGCTTGCCGGTCTCGGGCGAACTGGTGACGTAGATCGAGCTCGGCTGGGTGATGCTATTCGACGGCTCGATGATCAGGCGGTCGCCGTCGGACGCCACGGCGGGGGCAACGATGCCCCCATTCGGCCACATGCTTGGCGTGATGAAGGTCCAATGGATGAGGTCGGTCGAGCTCCAGTAGCCGTCGGCGAGGGTCTCGAAGAGGTAATAGAAGCCCTTGTGATTGACGACCGCGGGATCGGCGCCGGTGCGGTAGCTGACGCCTTGGTTGATCTGCTCGAAATTGTAGCGGTAATCGATGTCGATCGGGTTGATGTAGGTGCGCTGCTGCGCGCTCGCCGGAACGCCGGCGAATGCCGCAGCGCCAAGAGTGACGGAAACCGCGCATTTGAGCATCGTCATTCGGAGACACCTCGAATGAAAAAGTTGGCCGTGAGGCGGCCTTCCCTCGGGTCGGCGCTGAAAGTCATGCCGGAAGGAATCACGCCGGAATGGAGCAGGCTGCCATGATAGATGATCAGCCGGTCGGGAACCGCTTCGACGCTGAAAATCTGCTCGAAAAACGTGCCAGAGCCGCTGAAATAGCCCGGGCCGGGCGGGGAGTCCGTGAGTTCGCGATTTGCGGAGGCTGCCAACTCACCGTGATTGTCGTTTGAGACTCGTTCGATGCCGGTCGAGCGGTGGCGATAGAAAGCTGTCCCCGAGCCTTCGGGCACCCTCAGATAATGCAGCATCGCTAGGAGGTTCTGATCCGGAGAGTCGAAGTGCGGCACCCGCTGGACCGGCTGCAGCGCACTGGGCGGGGTGGAGACGACCGAGAAGCTGGCCTCGGTGAGATCGAAGCTCGAAACGCCGAAGCCCCCGCCGATGAACGGCGCCGCTTGTTCGCAACTCTTCATCACATAAGCGTGGGCCTGCTTGTCGGCCGGGCCAATCATCCGGCGAACCCCTGGATAGGAAATACTCGCAACGGGCGGGAACGGCGCGAGGGAATCGGCGATCCGCGCGATCTCCTCCACCGCGCCGCTGAAGTCGTCGATGATCACTACCGGGCTCCGGCTGCTTCCGATGCGCTGCAGTTGAGGCTTCACGGTCAGCCTCAGAACTTGTGGACGGCTTCGACCTGGAAGCGGACGTCGGTCGCGGCGCAGCAGCGCTGGATGAATTCCTCGTGGTGCGGCATCAGCCGGACGTTAGACTCAAGCACTTTCTCGACGTGGCTGACCAGCGCCAGCATGTCCTTGTCCTCGACCCAGTCGACCGCCGGATGATAGGTCCGCGGGGTGATGCCCTGGCCGAGCATGACCTGCACCCAACTCGTGAGCCCGAACAACTCCTCGCCGTTGCGGAAGAATTGACCGTTGGCCGCAAACAAGTCGATGTGTGACTTGAGAGCGTCGGGAATGCTCATCGTCCTGACGTAATTCCAGAAGTCGGAATCATCGCGCTCGGTCGCGTGGTAATGCAGGATGAGGAAATCGCGGATCCGCTCATACTCGAACTCCGCCTGCTCGTTGTACACGTCTTGCAGCGCGGGATCGCAATCTGCGGTCGGGAAGAGGTTCATCAGGCGATTGATGCCAGCCTGGATCAGGTAGATCGCGGTCGATTCGAGCGGCTCGAGGAATCCGCCCGCGAGCCCGAGCGCGATGACATTGCGGTCCCACAGCTTTCGGCGCTTTCCAGTCTTGAACCTGAGAAGCTTGGGATCGCCGAGAGCGCGGCCGTCGAGGTTGCTCAGAAGCGTATCGGCCGCTTCATCGTCACTGATATATTGACTGCTGTAGACGTGGCCATTCCCCGTCCGGTGCTGGAGGGGGATTCGGAACTGCCAGCCCGACTTGTGCGCGGTCGAGCGGGTATAAGGCGTGGGCGGCCCGACCTTCTCGCAGGGCGCCACCACCGCCCGGTCGCATGGGAGCCAATGCGTCCAGTCGTCGAATTCGACGCCTAGCGTTCCGCCGATCAGCAATGCGCGGAAACCCGTGCAATCCAGGAACAGATCGGCCCCGATGACCGCGCCGCTCTCGAGCTGGACGCTTTCGACGAAGCCGTTGTCGCCCGATTGATTGACGGTGACGACCTTGCCTTCGATCCGCTTTGCGCCGCGCGCTTCGGCATATTGCCGCAAGAAGCGCGCATAGAGAACGGCGTCGAAGTGGTAGGCGTAGGCAATCTCCGCCAGCGGCGAATTGGGCGGAGCGTCGCTCGGAGGCGTCATGAACTTGCCCTGCGGCGCCGCGATCGTGTTGAGCGAATATTCGCTGATGTCCTTCGCGTGCCCCTGGCTGCGCGCCTTCAGCCAATATTGGTGGAACGGCATCAATCCCAGGTCGCGGCCGATCGTGCCGAAGCCGTGGATGTAGCTGTCGCCGATCTTTCCCCAGTCGTTGAACTGAATCCCCAGCTTGAAACTGCCCTTGGTCTGACGGACGAACTCCGCTTCATCGATTTGCAGCAGGCGATTGAAGGCGGAAAGGTGCGGGACGGTCGCTTCGCCGACCCCGATGATTCCGATCTCTTCGGATTCAATCAGGACGACGTCGATCTTGCGGCCGAACGACTTGGAAATGGCCGCGGCGCTCATCCAGCCGGCCGTTCCGCCGCCGATGATGGCGATCGACCGAACTGGACGTTCCGTTTCGAGCTGCGTCATGTTCCTGCGATAAGGTGAAGGCGAAGCCGACAAAAGCCCATGGCCGCGAATTGGTCAAAAGAAAGGGGCGACCGTTTCGCGGCCGCCCCAATCCGTTTCAGACTCCGGGCTTACTGACCGCGCTCGCCCCGTTCGACGGGAGCCGGCGGCGGAGGTGGAGGCGGAGGCACCGGGCAAGCCGCAGCAGCGTCGATCACCGACCCGTCCGCGCAGGTCTGAGTCGCCGGAGGCGGCGGCGGTGGTGGTGGCGGCGGTGGCGGGGCTTCCTCGACCGCAGCCGGCCGCGGCGGAGGAGGACCGAACCTCACCCCTGCGGAAAGTCTGACCGTGAAGGGCGCTCCGACGATCGGACCCGTCTTGTTGTAATGCGCCGAGGTCGGCACACCGTTGGTGTAAACGACCTGGATCGCAGCCGGGTCGTAATTCTTCCAGTTGAAGACGTTGATGACATCGACACGGCCGTAGGCGGTGAACCGATCGAAGAAGGTAAAGTTCTTCGTCAGCTGTATATCGAGGTCCTTGTAGCCGAGCGTATCGTGCGGCCTCAAGCTGGCAATCCCGCCGATTCCGCCGCCGAGTGAATTGTAGGGATTGCAGGTCGGGACAGCGGGGCCGCAACCGTAAATCGAGGTCGCCGGTATTGATGTCGCCAGCGCGAGCTTGCCGGCAATTTGCATGTCCCATGGGAGATCGTAGGTGCCGGTCAGGACCAGCCGGTGCCTCGGAACGGCATTCGATCTTACGAAGGGATAGTCTTCGACGACCGGATAGTCGAACAGGTACATGTTGCCGGTCGCGTTATAGGCATAGGAGTTGTTCTGCTTCGCGGCCGAGAAGGTGTACGACACTGTCGCACTCCAGCCGGATTGCTTGGAATAGGGCTTCTGGGCGCCTAGCGCCAATTGCCAGTCGCGATCCTTGAACCCATTGTCCCACAGAATGAGCGAGCCGACACCGGGTACGCCCTGCGCGCTCCATTGCGCACCGTTCTGATAAAACTGGCCGTTCTGGTAACGCGCGCCCCAGTGGCCGTAGATGCCGTCGTAACTGGCGACATAGGACGCGGTTGCCTGGGTGTTCCAATCGCCAAGGCGGTTGCGGATGCCGAGGCTGAATTGATCAGAATAAGGCGTCTTGATGTTGTTGTTCATCAAGTCGACCTCGTGGGAGTTCGGGTTGGTCTGAAAAGCAGCCAGTCCCTCCGGAGTCAGATAGGAGGGATCGAAGGCATAGCAGTGACCCGTGCCGACGTCCGCAGCCGTCACGCACTGGCCAAAATCGCCCGGCGTTTGCGGGGAGGGGAAGTAGATCTGCGGGTTGCCGTTCAGGGCGATCTTCGTGGTTTCGAGCGCGAGCGTGCTGAACAGGTTGCGGTTGTATGCCCGCGCGTAGCCGCCGAACAGGACTAGCGAATTGTCGCCATGGAAGTCGTACGAGAAGCCAAGGCGCGGTGAGAAGTTGTTTCGTGGCTTACGGTTGTGCCCGTTGCTGATGTAGTCCTCGATATGGATCGCGGGAGCTCCCGGCGCGTCGGTCGCAAGCACCTCAGCGTAAGTCTTCGTCGTGGTGCACGGCTGCTCCTGCGTGGTCGGGACGCAATAGGGCCCGTTGATCGCATCGACCACGTTTTGCGGCGTCTTGAAATTCAGATATGCGGGGACTTCCTCGTGATCCCAGCGCAGTCCGAGATTGACCTGCAGTTTCGGATTAACGTCCCAATTGTCCTGGACATAGGCGCTGTACTGCTTGTCACGCGTGACGACTCGCGCCGTGTTGAAGCCTGCGGTCAGGTTCGGGTACTGAATTTGATAGGGGGTGGATGCGACCCCTGCCGGCGTTACTGCGAAGAAATAGGTGGCGTTGCCCAGATCCGCGCTGGCGTTCGCCGTCGTCAGATTGATGGAGCCGTAGCTCGCGCCGAGCTTGAGCGTGTGATCACCCGCCAGATGTATGTTGGTGAAGGTCACGTCATCGGCGAAGGTCCAGCCCTTCTGCCGGTTGATCTTTCCGACGCCCGAGCCGGGACCCCCGACGTTGATGATCGATGCGCTATTCGCGTTGCTGTTGGGTCCGTTCGGGTCATTCGGGAAGTAAACATAATCGAATTGCGGACTCGCCTGGGTCGGCTGCGCCGCGGACAGCGCGTCCTGGTAGGACACGCGGAACGCATTGAACCAGCCGTCGCCATTATGCTCCCAACGGCCGTCGTAGCGCTTGACGTTGTTCTTGTACGGCACCGCGGTCGACGCCGCGTTCTGGCCGTTGCCGCCGGTGAGGTTCGTTTCCAGTCGCAGGTTGCCGGTGAACTCCAACCGGTCATTCTGCGTCGGCTCGACATCGATCTTGCCGAAATAGAGGTTTTCCTTGAACGGGTTGGTGACCGGGCCGAACTCGCTGGCTACGTCGCCGGGCAACAACGCGATCGCAGAAGGAGGCACGTCGCCGCTTGGGTAGACAGTGCTATAGTCCGCCAGGCTCTTATGTTCCCACGTGAAGAAGAAGTGGGCGAAATCCTTGACGATCGGGCCGCCGACGGCGACGCCATATTCCTTGCTTGGCTCGTGGGCCTTGGCTGCGCCGGACGCGATTTCGTCCGGCCTCTTCTTCCGCAGATGCTCGTTGGTGTAGGTCCCGAAGGCTTCCCCGTAGAAGCTGTTCGTGCCGGACTTGGTCTGAGCAATGATGATCGCGCTGGCCGCATCGCCATATTCGGCGGTGTAGTTGGACGCTACGACCTTATATTCGGCAATTGCGAGCTGGGGAAAGGGGTTGCCCGGATCGCCGCTGCCGTCCGCGCCGCCGCTGCCCGTGAAGCCCGAGCCGCTGCCGCCGGTGCCGCCGCCGCTGCCGACATAGTCCTTCTGGCTGACGCCATCGATGTAGACGTTGACCGCCGAGTCGAGCTGGGCGCCGCCGCGGATCGAGGTGTTGTGCCCCTGGTCGACGTTGAACTGCATGCCGGGAACCGTGTCGGCGAATTCGAGGAAGTTGCGCGTCGTCTGCGGCAGCGAAGCAATGTCGTGCAGAGTGACGATCTGGTTGACCGACGACGATTTCGTGTCGACCGTGGGCCGCCTCGCCGTGACGACGATCGCTCCGCGCTCCGCAGCTGCTGCCGCGAAGTCCACGACGGAGGTCGACGCCACCGGGACGGTAACATCCTGGGCCTTGCCGCCTGAGGTGACGTGGTAATTTCCGGGCTGAAGGCCCGGCATCACGTAACGGCCGTCGGCGTTAGCGGTCACCCTGCGCACTGTGCCGGTATCGACCTGCGTTGCGACGACTTCGGCGCCCGCGGGCGCCCTTCCCTGTAGGGTGGACGAACCTGCCTGCGCAAAGGCAGGCGTTGCGACTGTCAACGCCGTCGCGATCGCGATGACGGAAATGCTGGATGCAAGCTGACGCTTGTTTTGCAGGCTTTTCATTTCGCGCCTCTCCCCTGATTCGCGACGGATGTAACCGGTTACACTCATGCGTCTAATTCATGACGCTTCCGGCACCGATGAAACTATGTCACGAAGACGAAGTCAATTGCAGCTGAACACTTGTTCATACTGCAGCGCCGCCGCTGTGGCTTCGCAGCCACGCGCGCGATCGGTCTGGCGGGGCTGATCGGCGCGCGCCAGGGATCGGTTGCCGCGTCTCTAGGCGCTGTTGCAATTCGCATTCGGGAGCGGACGATTCGCGCGTATACGCGAGCGGTCGATCGCAGATCGCGAGGGCAGGGGAGAGCGAAATGGTCGAAGCCAGTGCCGATCGGGCGAACATGGGATTCATCGGCGCCATCGTCGCGGTGGCGACGATCGGCGGGTTCCTGTTCGGGTATGATAGCGGAGCGGTGAATGGAACTCAGGAGGGCCTTCGAACGACCTTCCAATTGAGCGACAGCGGGCTCGGCTTCACCGTCGGTTCGTTGCTCATCGGCTGCTTCATCGGCGCTTTCCTCGCGGGCCGTCTGGCCGACCTTTTCGGACGCCGCAACGTGATGATGGTCGCTGCGCTGCTATTCCTCGGCGGTGCGCTGACGCAGGGGTTCGCGCACGATCATACACTCTTCGTCATAGCGCGCTTAATCGGCGGCATGGCGGTCGGCGCGGCGAGCGTCCTTTCACCGGCGTATATCTCCGAGGTTGCGCCGGCTTCGGTGCGCGGGCGGCTAACGACCCTGCAGCAGATCATGATCATCATCGGCCTGACGATCGCGTTCCTGGTCAATTATTTCCTCGCCGCCGCAGCCGGTGAATCGACGGCGCCATTCTGGGCGGGGATCGAAGCCTGGCGCTGGATGTATCTGATGCAGGCGGTCCCGGCGGCGATCTTCCTGCTCGCGCTTGCGATGATCCCGGAAAGCCCGCGCTATCTCGTTTCAAAGGGCCGGAACGACAAAGCCGAAAGCGTCCTCACCAAACTCTACGGAAGCGGAATTGCACGGAGCAAGCTGGACGAGATCCGCGGCACATTCGCGGAGGACCATCGTCCGCGTCTGAGCGACCTCAAGGGCAACGGCTTCCTCGGCATTCGCCCGATTGTCTGGGCGGGCATCATGCTCGCGGTGTTCCAGCAGCTCGTCGGGATCAACGTGATCTTCTATTACGGCGAAACGCTGTGGAAGCTCGCGGGCGTCAGCGAGCAAGCGGCGCTCGAGCGCAACATCCTGTCGGGCGCCGTGTCGATCCTCGCCTGCATCGGTACGATACTCGTCATCGACAAGATCGGCCGCAAGCCTTTGCTCCTAATCGGCTCGGCGGGCATGGCGGTTTCGCTGTTCGCGATGGCCTACGCCTTTCATAGCGGCGCGCTCGACCCGAGCGGGAATCTCACGCTCACTCCGAACATGGGGATGGTCGCGCTGGTCGCGGCCAATCTCTACGTGATCTTCTTCAACGGGACCTGGGGCCCGGTGATGTGGGTCATGCTCGGCGAGATGTTCCCGAACCAGATCCGCGGCTCCGCGCTTGCGGTCGCCGGTTTCGCACAATGGTTCGCGAATTATTTGATCGCGCAGACCTTCCCGATCATGGCGGGATGGAGCCTCACCGGCTCCTACCTCTTCTACGCCGTCTCGGCGGTGATCAGCTTCTTCTTGGTCCAGGGAATGGTCCGCGAAACGCGCGGCAAGGAACTGGAGCACATGGAAGGATAGGCGCTCGCCCGGCGAGCGTCAGGGATATTCGCGCGCGAAGGCTGCGGCTGCTCCGAACAGTCCCGGCTCGGGGTGGGTGATCAGCTTCACCGGCATGTCGTCCATGCGCCGCTCGAAACGTCCCTTGGCGATGAACCGGTCACGAAAGCCCGACTTCGGAAGGTAATCGGCGATCCGGAGGCCGACGCCGCCCGCGATCACCGTCGCGGCCGCGCCTTGCGCCAGCGCCATGTCGCCCGCGACGGAGCCGAGTGTCAGGCACAGGCGATCGAGGGCGGCAACGGCAAGGCTGTCGGTTCCATCGTTCGCCGCCGCCCAAAGCACCTTGTCGTCGCGGAACTCCAGCGGCCGCCCCTCGATCGCGCCGAGCGCCTCGTAGAGATTCCGCAGGCCCTGACCCGACGCGACGCGCTCGACCGAGACCCGCCGGAAGTTCCGACGGAGATGCTCGAGGATGCGATCCTCAAGATCGTCGAGCGGCGCGAAATCGACATGACCACCTTCGGACTCGATCACATGATAATGGCCCGTCTTTCGGAGCAATGCAGCCACGCCCAGGCCCGTCCCCGGCCCGACGATGGAGATGACGCCTTCGGTTGGTAAAGGCCGGTCTGGCCCGCAGATGGTCTGGAAATGGTCGTCGGGCAGGGTGCCGACCGCATGCGCGACCGCGCCGAAGTCGTTGACAATCGTGAAGCGGTCGACGCCCAGTCGCTCCTTCATCAACGACGGCCGGATCACCCAGGGATTGTTGGTGAGCTTCAGGACTTCGCCGCCGACCGGTCCCGCGAATGCAATCGCGAGCTCGGACGGCAGCTCGATCTGCTTCTGCCGTCCGAACTCCTGCCAGGCGGTCTGGAAGCTCGCATGCTCGGCAGTTTGGTACTTTATCGGGGAATCGAGCGAGGCAACGCGGCCGCCGTCGATCTCGGCGAGAGCGAAGCGGGCATGGGTCCCGCCGATGTCCGCAGTTACGATCTGCCTCACGGCTCGCGCACATGCCAGCAGCGCAACCCATCGGCAATGCACTTGCTCCTCGGACGGTGATCAGCCACGGCGCTGAAGCGATGGCCAGCGCGACATTCTCCGACCGCCGAGGTCCCTGGGCATTCCTGCTCGGCGTGATCATGGTGACGACCGGCGTGCTGATGCATGCGCCAATGTTCCTGATGGGCCGGCACAATCATTTCATCCTCGCCGGGATGCCGATCGGCTGGGACATGATTCTCGGCATGGTCGGGATCGTCGCCGGCTGCGGCGTAGCCGCCTATGGCCTTTTGCCTCGGAACATCGCCGACCAGCTTGTGGCTTCGCAGGACATCGTCGTGACTCCGCCTGAGGACGCCCCGCTGGGCGCAGCGCATTGGGGCCTGATGTCGGTCCTCGTCATCGCCCTCATCATCGACATCATGAAGCCAGCGACCTTGGGCTTCACTCTCCCTGGTATGATGAGCGAATATCGGGTCACCAAGGCGACGGTGTCGTCGTTTCCCTTCTCCGCTCTCTTCGGCACCGTCATCGGCTCGGTCATTTGGGGCGTTCTCGCCGACATCTACGGGCGCAAGGCGACGATCCTGCTTTCGGCCGTGATGTTCGTCGGCACCTCCATCTGCGGCGCGATGCCGTCGCTCGCCTGGAACGTCGGCATGTGCTTCATGATGGGCGTCGCCGCAGGCGGCATGCTCCCGGTCACCTATGCGCTCCTCGCCGAGATGATGCCGAGCAAGCATCGCGGATGGAGCCTCGTGCTGGTCGGCGGCCTCGGCGCCGCCGGCGGCTATTTCGCGGCGAGCACTTTCTCCGCGATGCTCCAGCCCTTCTTCGGCTGGCGGATCCTGTGGATCCTGAACCTGCCGACTGGGCTGTCGCTGGTCCTGCTCGGCGCCTTCATCCCCGAATCCGCCAAGTTCCTGCTCGCCCGCGGCCGCAGGGAAGAAGCGCGCGCCGTCATGGAACGATTCGGCTCCAGCGCGCGGCAGACCCGTCAGGCCGAGCAGATCGCGCTCGAGCGCGGCCCCGCGGTCGCGCTCACAGGCCGCGCCTTCTTCGGCAAGCTCTTCGCCCTCAGCCTCGCCGCGCTCTGCTTCAGCCTCATCAATTTCGGGCTTTTGCTTTGGCTCCCCGCCGACCTCATTGAAAAGGGTTACAGCGTCGGCCTGTCGAGCAAGCTCCTCGCCGAATCGGCGCTGATCGCCTTCCCGACGGTGTTCGTGGTCGCCTACCTCTACGGGACATGGAGCACGAAGTGGGCCGTGGCCGGCTCGCTTGCGGTGACGTTGGTTGGTTTGGCGGGAGTGCTCTGGCTCGAAATCACCAAGGGCGGTAGCCCAGTCCTGCCGGTCGCCCTCCTCATCATCGGCACGAACGCACTGATCGCAATGCTGCTGCCCTACACCGCCGAGAGCTTCCCGCTGCGGATCCGCGGTCGAACGACGGGCGTCGTCGCCGCATGCACCAAGGCGGGCGGCATGTTCGCGCAGCTTCTCGCGATCCTCGCGCTCGTCCCGCCGCTCGCCATCGTCTCTATCGCGATCATGATCCCCACGGGCGCGGCGGTGCTGCTCGTCGCCTGGTTCGGCAAGGAAACCCGCGGCCGTGATTTGAGGGAGCTCGATCCCGACGGCCACACGTTCGCGGCAAGCGGGATGTGACGCATCGAGCGGTCGCCGTGCTAACGCTCTTTAAGAACGGCCGCTGTTGGATTAGCTGAGGTGAAACGGAGCTAGTCCAAAGGGATCAGACAATGTCGACCTATGCAGACCGCCTGAAGGCCCTACGCGAGCAATTGAAGGCCGAAAAGCTCGACGGCTTCGTCGTCCCGCTCACCGACGAGCATATGAGCGAATATGTCGGGAGCTACGCCCAGCGGCTTGCCTGGCTGACCGGCTTCCAGGGCTCCGCCGGCTCCGCGGTTGTGCTTCCCGAAGAGGCGGCGATTTTCGTCGACGGACGCTACACGCTTCAGGTCCGAAGCCAGGTCAACGCGACCGAGTGGAGCTACCAGTCGGTGCCCGAGACGAGCACCACGCAATGGCTCGAGGAACATGCTCCCGAGGGCGCTCGCATCGGCTACGATCCCTGGCTGCACACACGCGACTGGGTGAAGAAGGCGAAGGAAGCGCTCGCCACCCGCGGTGCCGAGCTGGTGCCGGTCGACCGCAACCCGATCGACGAGATTTGGGCCGACCGTCCGGAAGCGTCGAAGGCGCATCTCGTCGTCCAGTCCGATCAGCACGCCGGTAAGACGGCGGCCGAGAAGCGGACCGAGATTGGCGACTGGCTGGCTAAGCACCATGCCGACGCGGCGGTCCTCTCCGCGCTGGATTCAATTGCCTGGGCGTTCAACATTCGCGGCGCCGACGTTACCCACACTCCGGTGGCGCTGGCTTATGCGATCGTGCATGCAGACGGCACCGCCGACCTCTTCGTCGCGAGCGAGAAGATCGGCCCCGAGGTCCGCCAGCACCTCGGCAACGGCGTCCGTCTCCACGAGCGCGCCGCATTCGAAGGCGCGCTGTCCGAGCTCAAGGGCAAGACGGTCGTCGTCGATCCCGAGCGCGCAGTCGCGGCGATCTTCGAGGCGCTGGAAATGGCCTGCGCCAAGATCCTGCCGCTTCGCGACCCTACCATCCTCCCCAAGGCGATCAAGAACACTGCGGAGATCGCCGGCCAGAAGGCCGCCCAGACCCGTGACGGCGCGGCGATCGCGAAATTTCTTCATTGGATCGACGAGGAGGCGCCCAAGGGCGACGTCGACGAGCTGAAGGCTTCCGACCATCTTGAATCGCTGCGGCGCGAGAATGCGGAGCTTCGCGACCTTTCCTTCGACAGCATCTCGGGCGCGGGACCGAACGGCGCGATCGTCCACTACAAGTCGAGCGAAAAGACCAACCGCAAGCTTGAGAAGGGGACGCTCTACCTGATCGATTCGGGCGGCCAGTATTTAGACGGTACGACCGATATCACCCGCACCGTCCCGATCGGGGAGCCGACCGAGGAGATGCGCGACCGCTTCACCCGCGTCCTCAAGGGCCACATCGCGATTGCAACCGCAGTCTTCCCGAAGGGCACGCGCGGGTCGCAGCTCGACAGCTTCGCTCGCCGTCCGCTTTGGGAAGCGGGTCTCGATTACGCACACGGAACCGGCCACGGCGTCGGCAGCTTCCTCGCCGTCCACGAAGGCCCGCAGCGCATCTCTCCGGTCGGAAGCAGCCAAAGCGGCGGCGATGAGCCGCTGCAGGCAGGCATGATCATCTCGAATGAGCCCGGCTACTACAAGACCGGTGAATACGGCATCCGCATCGAGAACCTCGTGCTCGTCGTCCCGCGCGAGATCGAGGGCGCGGAGAAGGAGATGCTCGGCTTCGAGACCCTGACCTTCGCGCCGATCGACCGGCGCCTGATCGACGTTCAGATGCTGGAGGCAGAGGAGCTGATCTGGCTCAATTGCTACCATGCGCATGTCATGGCGAAGATCGGGCCGAGCCTGTCGGGCAGCGACCTCGAATGGTTGCGCGCGGCCTGCGCGCCGATCGGAGCTGACTAACCAACCGTCATCCCGAACTTGATCCGGGCCGCGTTCCTTCCTGCGTTGGGAGACAGAACGCCAGTCTCCGCTTTCTCGGGGATGACGAATTGTTGTTTTGACGCCGACACTTCGTTCTCCTAATGTTCTCGACCCGACTCGACAGGAGGATGCGATGATTGGCTACGTGACGCTCGGGACGAACGACCGCGAAAAATCGGCGAAATTCTATGACGCCGTATGCGGTGAGCTCGGTTGTGGCCGGATGATGGACAACGAGCAGTTCATCGCTTGGGGCAAGCCCGGGGGCGGCGCAGGAATCGGCCTCACCAAGCCCTACGACGGGAACGCGGCGACGGTGGGTAACGGCGTGATGGTGGCATTCGAAGCCAGCGACAAGGATCAGGTACAGCGGCTCTACGACATCGCGCTCGCCAATGGCGGAAGCGACGAGGGGCCTCCCGGCGATCGCGGCGGGGGCTTCTACGCCGGCTATTTCCGCGATCCCGATGGCAACAAGCTCAACGCCTTCATCATGGGCGCCGAGTAGCGCCGAGTGATCAGGGGCAAATCGCTCTACGATTTCCCGATTCACCTCGGGCTCGGCGCCACTGCCGTCGCCGAGCCCGAGTTCAACGGCATGGACTGGTACGAAGGCTACGATCGGCGCCATCAGGGCGACCTGGACGAGGGACGAATCGTGAGCCTGTTTCGCTTCGAGGAGAGCTGGACGAGCTGGGAAATCCATCCGGCGGGCGAGGAAGTGGTTTGCTGTCTTCAGGGACACATGACCCTTCATCAGGAGCTGGCCGACGGCACGAAGGCGAGCCACGAGCTCGGTCCCGGAGAATATGCGATCAACCCACGCGACGCCTGGCACACGGCGGATGCGGACGAACCTGTGGTCGCTTTGTTCATCACCGCAGGCAAGGACACGCGCCACCGTCCGCGATGAGCCGCACTGTTGTTCCGCCAAGATGACAGCAGAGTCACGGGTCGTTAATTGATCATTTAACGCATTGTGGCTAAATCGAAATCAGGAGACGATTCGTGACCAACGCCCTGATGTTCCCACTAGCCATCCTGCTGCTCGGCGCGGTGATCTGGATCGGCGACGCGGTCGCGGGCGGCATCGAAAGCGCGCTCGGCGAGCCACCCCTCCGCGATCGGGAGCGTTAGGCTTCCCTCCCTTGATGGGAGGGGGCAGATGCGGCGAGAAATGGTGCTGCCGGTGAGGATTGAACTCACGACCTCAGCCTTACCAAGGATGCGCTCTACCACTGAGCTACGGCAGCACGTTGTCCGGAATGGCGCGCCTATGACGGGGCGGGCGTTCGCCTGTCAACCCGTTGCAGCCGCCGATCTTAGCGGCCATGTGCTTGTGACCATGACCAAAGATCGGGAGCGGGAGGAACGGCTTGCCGCGGCGCTGCGAGAGAACCTCCGCCGCAGGAAGGCGCAGTCGCGGAAGCTATCGCCGCCCGAGCCGAAGGACGGTAACCAGGACTAATCCCAGCTTGCCTTGTTGGAAGGCTTACGCTTCACGGCGCCATGCGTTTCTTCTCCGACAATGCTGCGCCGGCACATCCAAAGGTTCTCGAAGCGATCGCGGCGGCGGACCGGCTCGACACCGCCTATGACGGCGACGAATGGAGCCGACGCCTCGACGGCGCATTCTCGAAGCTGTTCGACACCGACGTCCGCGCTTTCTGGGTGACGACCGGCACGGCCGCAAACTGCCTCGCCCTTGCCGCCTTGTGCCCGCCCTATCGCGCCATCCTTTGCCATAAGGACGCGCATATTGAGGTCGACGAGGCCGGCGCACCCGGTTTCTTCACCGGAGGCGCGAAGCTCGTCCACGTCGAAGGCGAGGGCGCCAAGATCGCGCCCGAGGCTATTTGTGCGATCTGCGACGGAATCCGGAACGACGTCCATCAGGTGCAGCCGGCGCTCATCTCGGTCACCAACGCGACCGAATACGGGCTCGTTTACGGCGCCAGCGAAGTCGCTTCGATCGGCGGGCTCGCGAGGCAGCGCAAGCTCGCCCTGCACATGGATGGCGCGCGGCTCGCGAACGCGTTGGTTTCAAGCGGCGACGATATCGCCGACATGACCTGGCGCGCAGGCGTCGACGCCTTGTCCTTCGGCTTCGTCAAGAATGGCGGCCTCAACGCTGAGTGCCTGATCCTGTTCAGGACCGAACTCGCCGACGAGATCGCGGTGCGGCGCAAGCGGGCGGGGCACCTGCTTTCGAAGGGGCGTTATCTCGCCGCCCAGCTGCTTGCGATGCTCGAGGGGGATCTCTGGCTGGAGAACGCAAGGGCCGCGAACGCCGCAGCTCGGGCGCTCGCGACGGCTGCGCCCGATCGGCTGGTTTATCCGGTCGAGGCCAACGAGGTCTTCCTTAGAGTCACGTCGCGCGAATCAGACCGGCTGCGCAGCCTCGGCTTCGACTTTTACGACTGGGGACCAGGCGAGATTCGCCTCGTGACGAGTTGGAACCAACAGGGCGAGGGCATCGAGAAGCTCGCTTCCGCGATCGCTGCGCTTTGATCGCTCGACATAAGCCCGCCTTATGCTTCGGATTCCTGCTTTGATTGGCGGCAATCTGCGGATGCGCGATAACCTCCCTGACAATGAAGCCGCGACACCTCATGCCTGAGGACGTGCTGCCGGCCGGGCCCGCGCCCGGCGGACATCTCCGCGCGATCGTTCTTCCCTTCATCATTTTCACCGCGATCTGGGGCTCGACCTGGATCGTCATCCGCGGCCAGATCGGTGTCGTCCCGCCGCAATGGTCGGTCGCCTATCGTTTCGTGATCGCGACCGTCGGGATGGCAGCGATCGCCATTTGGAAAGGCGAGGGCCTCCGCATCGGCCCCAAGGGCCTGGGCTTCGCGGTTTTCCTCGGGTTCACCCAGTTCTGCATCAACTTCAACGCGGTCTATCTCGCCGAGCGCCATATCACCTCGGGCGTGGTCGCTACCGTCTTTGCGCTGTTGATGATCCCGAGCAGCCTGCTTGGCTGGCTGTTCCTCGGACAAAAGCCTTCGTCACGCTTCGCCGCGTTCTCGCTCGTCGCTGTCGCGGGCATCTCGCTCCTGTTCCTCAATGAGCTTCACCGGAACACTGCGACGACGAGCCAGGTCGTCGCGGGGATCGGTATCACCTTCATCGGGATGCTCGGCGCGTCGACGGCCAACGTCATGCAGGCGCGCCCCGAGGTCCGTCGCTTCCCGCTGTTCACGATGCTGACCTGGTCGATGGCCGCCGGCGCCGTCATCGATGGAATCATCGCTTTGGTCATGACCGGGCCGCCAGTGCTGGACACGAGCCCGGTGTACGTCGGGGGGCTCTTCTACCTTGCGCTCCCTGCCTCGGTGCTGACCTTCGCACTCTACTATCCGGTCATTCGCAAGATCGGTCCGGGGAAGACCGCTTACGCGAGCGCCATTGTCCCGGTCCTCGCCATGGGCTTCTCGACCTGGATCGAAGATTATCACTGGACGCTGCTCGCGATTGTCGGCGCATTGCTCGCCCTCGGCGGCATGGCGGGGGCCCTCAGCGGCAAGCGCATCGCCGTAGCGGCTCCAGACGCAGCCTGAAGCGTTGGGAGGGCATGCCCTCCAGCGTCATTCGTCGTTTTGTCTATTGTCCCGACAATTGCGAATTGTGGGTCGAATTCACCACGGGCCGCCGGTACGTCTACTCGGACGTTCCGGAAGAGGTCGCGAACACTTTCCGGGCAGCTTTTTCAAAGGGCATCTATTTCAACACCCGGATTCGCGATCGCTTCCCCTATCGCGAAGTGCAGCATGAAGAGCGCAATCCTCAAGCAACCCATTCTTAAGGTCGTGGCGCGACAATCCACGCATGATTCCGATGAAGACCAGCTCCGTCTTCAAGAGCCGCTGGATGGCCCTACTGTGGGCTGCCGGCATCATCTGGTTCGCTTACGACACCGCAAGTTCCCAGCCTCAAGGCGACGACAATAGCACCAATGCCGAGCAGGCCACGGACGCTACCGGCGCGCCGATCACGACCGACGACGCGAACAGGTTCGCCGAGGAAATCAACAGCCTCTAGGGCGCCTTGCCCCATTCGATCCGTTCGATGTGCCAGCGCCGTTGCGCCTCGGTCGATCCGGGGACGTCGTTCACCCGCCGAAGGATGACCTGCGCGGGCTTGCGAAAGCCGTCGCCGTAGAAGACCACGGGAACGGTCGTGTAGATCGACCCCGCTGCACCTTCGGTATCGCCGAGGTCGCCGATTTCCAAGTGGGTGTTCGGTCGGATTTCCTTGGTGAACTTCGCAGCCGTCGCCGGATCGCCCCAGAGCTTAGCCGCTTCGGTCAGGCGGCCCTGCTCGATGAGCGCTCCATAATGCTGGACGACCTGCCCCGCTGCTTCGACGCTCTTCGGATCGATTGGCCCCTTCGGCTCAAGCAGGATCTTTTTGGGCTCCGGTTGCGCTTTGTCGCTCGACACCGGGGCTGGCGCTGCCAGCGCGCTATTGCTCACCGCGGGCGGAGCGCTCGGAGCGGGCAAGATTGGAGCTTCCGTATTGTTCGTCGGGGCCTGCGGCTGCTGGGCAGGTCCGCATGCGCCCAGCGCCACCAACGTCATTCCAAGGCAATATCGGACTTTCATCGACTTCCTTCCTGGCCGGAACCGCTACGGCAACAGTTCGTTCGTTTCGCCAACATAACAGGGGAAATCAGGGAGAGTTTCCAATGGCTGACGACAACGGCACCGAACGCGAGCACACGACCGTGGTGGAAACCGGCGGCGGCGGAGGTGGCGGCGGAGTTCTCGCCGTCGTGCTTCTGATCATCGTGATCCTGGTGCTGCTCTACATCTTCCGCGCCGACCTCGGCTTTGGAAGCAAGGGCACGAACATCAACGTTCCCGACAAGATCGACGTCAACGTCAATCACAGCTGAACCAGCGCGGACGGGTCGCGAGTCCCCGTCCGGGCGCGGGCGCGGTTCCCAATGGGACCGCGCCCGTTTGTTTTTGTGAGACTAAGGCACTAACCGGCGCCAATGAGCTACATGACGGGTTTCGGCGGCCATTTCGCGAGCGAGGCCGTCGAGGGCGCCCTTCCGAAGGGCCGCAATTCACCGCAGAGGCCGGCGTTCGGCCTTTACGCAGAGCAACTCTCGGGCAGCCCGTTCACCGCCCCCCGCCATGAGAACCGCCGCAGCTGGTTGTATCGCCTCCGCCCGACCGCCGATCATCGGCAGTTCTCGCGTTACGAAGGTGCGAAGCTCTTTGCGCCGGGCACGGTGAAAGAACCGCTCGCCCCCAACCGTTTGCGCTGGGATCCGCCCAGGGATCTGCCTGAAGGCGCCGACTTCATCGACGGAATGGCGACCATGCTCGCCAACCGCGACCCTTCCGACCTCGAGGGCGTCGCTGTGCACCTTTATCGCGCGTCGAAATCGATGGTGAACCGCGTGTTCGTCGATGCCGATGGCGAGATGCTGATCATTCCCCAGCACGGCGGGCTCAGGATCGTGACAGAGCTTGGCATTCTAGAGGTCGAGCCGGGATCGGTCGCGCTGGTGCCACGCGGGGTGAAGTTCCGGGTAGAGGTTGAGGGAGAGGCCCGCGGATATGTCGCCGAGAACCATGGACTACCACTGCGGCTGCCCGAGCTCGGGCCGATCGGATCGAACGGCCTCGCCAACTCGCGCGATTTCGAAACGCCGGTCGCCCGGTTCGAGGACAAGGACGAGCAGACCGAAGTCATCCAGAAATCGCTCGGTTCGTTGTGGACCACTACCCTGGATCATTCGCCACTCGACGTCGTCGCCTGGCACGGCAATTACGCCCCGTACCGCTACGATCTGTCGCGCTTCAATGCGATCGGGACGATCAGCTTCGACCATCCGGATCCGTCGATCTTCACGGTCCTCACAAGCCCCAGCGACGTGCCGGGACGAGCGAACGCCGATTTCGTGATCTTCCCGCCGCGCTGGATGGTGGCCGAAGGGACGTTCCGGCCCCCCTGGTTCCACCGCAACGTGATGAGTGAGGCGATGGGCCTCATCACTGGCGCCTATGATGCCAAGGCCGAGGGTTTCGCTCCGGGGGGGCTGTCGCTGCACAATCTGATGAGCGGCCACGGCCCCGACGTCGAAAGCTGGCAGAAGGCAAGCGGGGCGGAGCTGAAGCCGGTCAAGATCGAAGGGACGATGGCGTTCATGGTCGAGACCTGCTGGCCCTATCGCCCGACGCAGTTCGCGCTGGATCGCGCGCAGCCGGATTATGACGCCGCATGGTCCGGCTTTCCGAAGGCGAAACTGCCATGATCGACGAAGCTTTCAAGTGCTGGGTCGAAAGCGCCGAGGGAAGCGATTTTCCCATCGAAAACCTGCCGTTCGGGATTTTCTCGGTCGGCCAGCGCAGGCGCCGAGCGTGTGTCGCCATCGGCGACTATGTGCTCGATCTCACGGCCATTGCCGACCTCCTTGATGAGGAATGGCGGGGCGACCTTTCGCAGCCGGTGCTGAATGCATGGCTTGCCCGCGGTCACGGAGCACAGCGAGCGCTTCGTGAACGCTTGACCGAGATCCTCTCGGACGAACGCTATCGCGACGACGTGGAAGCGGAGCTGGTGGGCCAGACCGAAGTCCGCATGCACCTTCCGTGCGTCGTGGGCGATTACACCGATTTCTACGTCGGCATTCATCACGCGACCAATGTCGGGAAGCAGTTCCGGCCCGACAATCCGCTGCTCCCGAACTACAAATATGTGCCGATCGGCTACCATGGCAGGGCAAGCTCGGTCCGTGTTTCGGGTGAGCCGGTGATCCGCCCGAGCGGCCAGCGTAAGGCGCCCGAGGCCGACGTGCCTGAATATGGTCCCAGCCGACGTCTGGATTACGAGCTGGAGCTTGGAATCTGGATCGGGGAGGGGAACGAGCTCGGTTCGCCGGTCCCGATCGGCGAGGCCGCAGAGCATATCGCCGGCTATTGCCTTCTCAACGACTGGTCGGCGCGCGATCTCCAAGCCTGGGAATATCAGCCGCTGGGGCCATTCCTGGCGAAAAACTTCCTGACCAGCGTTAGCCCGTGGGTGGTCAGCCCGCAGGCCCTTGCGCCGTTCCGAAAGCCCATGCCGCCGCGCCCAACAGGCGATCCAAAACCGCTGCCCTACCTCGATGACGCCGCTGACCGCCAGAGTGGAGGCCTGCCGGTCCAGCTCGAGGTGACGCTGACGACGGAGCAGGTGCGAAAGCGGGGGCTCGCACCGCACATCCTTTCACGCGGTTCGGCCGATGCCGCGATGTATTGGAGCGCGGCGCAGATCGTCGCGCATCACAGCTCGAACGGTTGCAATCTCCAGCCCGGCGACTTGATCGGCACGGGGACCTTGTCGACGGACAGCGAGGGCGGCCTTGGATCGTTCCTGGAGATCAGCCGTGGCGGCAAGCAGCCGCTTGAGCTCGCGTCAGGTGAGGCGCGCAGTTTCCTCGAGGATGGAGACGAGATCACGCTGCGTGCCTGGTGTGAGGGCGACGGCCTGGCGCGGATCGGCTTCGGCGATTGCGTCGGACGCGTGGTCGCGGCGGGCTAGAGCAGTCCCAGATTCTCGCCCATCAGGCGGGTCAGCGCGTAAATCCGGTCAAGCCGCGGCGTCGCGACGCCGACCTGCCGGGCGATCTCGCGCGGAGCGCCGACCAGGGCTTCCAATTCGATCGGACGGCCGGCCTCGACGTCCTGAAGCATCGAGGATTTGAACGCGCCAAGCCGAGCGGTCACCGCCATCCGGTCTTCCGCGCTTTCCTCGATCGGGCAGCCGATCGCGCCGCCGACCGCCGCAAGCTCATCCATCGCTTCGGCCATCAAGGAGCGGATTTCCGGATCGTCCAGCAACTTGTCGGCGGTCGAGCGGGTAAGCGCGGACATCGGGTTGATCGTCGCATTGCCCCACAACTTGTACCAGATCGCTCGCCGCACGTTCTCGCTGGGTTCGCAGCAAATGCCGCTGTTCTCGAAGAGAGTGCAAAGCCGCGCGATGCGCTCGCTCGAACCTCCATCAGTCTCGCCGAGGATCAGCTTCTCGGCGTGTTTCACTACGATCTTGTTTGCAGCGCAGCGAAAGCAGCTCGCGTGAACAACGCAGCCGACGACCTGCTCAACAGGGAAGGCGTCAGCGATCGCGCATTCGGGGTCGACCGACCACAAGGGGCCGTCGGTGAACCACCACGGCACACCGTTCAGCATCGGAATGATTTGGGTTTCGCCGCCAATAAGCGACTCCAGCGAAGATGCGATCTGCGGAAGCGCCGGCGCTTTCACGGCGAGGACGACGACATCGTGTGTGCCGAGCGCGGACGGATCAGCGGAAGCGTTCACCGCCACGCAGCGCGTGTCACCGCCATCGGTGAGCAGCAGCCCCTCGCTATCGATAGCGCGCAGGGTTGCGCCCCGCGCCACCACGGAAACATCATTGCCGGCGAGCGCGAGCCTCGCTGCGATCCAACCGCCGATCGCGCCGGCGCCGACTACACAAATGTTCATGGATGCGCCGATGCGTCAGCGAAGTCCGACCGGCAAGTAAAGAAGTATGGCCTCTTCGAAAGGCTCAGCCTCGGACGGTTCCGGCGGTCGCCGATCGTTCGAGAAGGGCTATATCGGCCCTACTGAGCGGGCGGCATTTCAGTCCCGGCCTTTTCGAAGCATAGCTGACTCGCGCTTGCGGCGTCGCAATGGAGCGAAGCATGTTCTGCGGATTCATCTGCTCGGCAAAGCAAATGCCGCTCTGATCCCCGCTCGCCCAGGTGACGCGACCCGGCATGTGCATGCCGTTCCGCTGGAGAAGAACTGGCGAGCCTTCGTCAAGTGTCACGCCGATGATGCAAGCGCCGTCCGGCGACACGTTCGCGAGCCGCCCTTCAGCCGCCCGGTGGACACCCTCGATATTGACGGAAAACATCACCTTCGAGCGCTCGTTGCGCCGTCGTTCGATCAAAAGGCTCGTCACTGCTCGTGCCTCCACGATGAGACTCTCGGGTGGTCTATCAGTGGGGGCGGCGGCGCTGAACGCCCGCGCAGGATACCGTCTCAGAACGGAACAGTCAGTCGACCCATTTGAACAGGGCGCCGACTTCGTCCTTCGCAGCTTCCTTCATCCGTGGACTGGACGAACAAGGGCTGTTTGGCGCGTCGATCAGGTCGAGCACCGCCGCGCGCGCCCGAACGAGGCTCTCGCGGTCTCCGGCGGCGGCGTTCAGCACGAGCGTCAAAGTCAGCCGAAGCGCGGTTACTCGAGCCTCGATCTCGCGGATCGGCGTTGCGAGCCGAAGACTATCGTCGGCAAGAATTTTCAGGATGTCGCTCGTCGCCACCGGCGCAATGCCTGTGGCCTGATCCCTCAGGATCTGAAGCTTCACGGCGAGGTCTGCAAACGAGCCCGCCGGCGATTTCACCAGTGCGTCGAGGGCGGCGGCCTCCCGGCTGCGCAAGGCCATCTCGGTCGCGGAATGCTGTTCGCTGGTGAATTCGAGCCAGGCGGTGAGCTCTGCCTGCGCGCAGCGGAAGGCGACGTAGCGGTCGCGAATTTCGGTCGAGATATCCCGGGGCACAGCGGTCCCCTCGGCTCCGCTGACGGCGCCGTCAGGCACTGGTTCGCGTCCCGAGATCGGGCTTCACCTCGGCACCCCCCACTCTTCAGCAGCGCGACGCCGAAGCGCCGCGCCGCCCAATTCAGCCGCGCTCGAAAGGCGCGATATATGTCGTCAGTGCAGTCCAGCGCGAAAGAACGCCGCAATCGCTGGTCAGCGAAACTGGTACCTGCGCCGTGAAGGGCGCGCGGTACGGATAGCAGTCGAATGTATTCTCCGTCTGCAGGCAAATCTTGCCCTGATCCGCAGTCCAGGTCGCGTTGACGACCGTTGCGCCCGAGGGCGAACTGATCTGCGCGACTCCGCCGCTTTCGAAATAGACGGTGTTTAGCGTTCCGTTGGTCTCGACCTGGACCTGCTGGCCGGTGATCTCGGTTCCCGGCACCCACTGGGCCGAAGCTGCCGAAGCAGCCGCCAACGAAACTAATGCAACGAGTGTCCTTACGATCACGATGACCTCCCGCTCAACCAATAGCGTTTACACAACATTAACTTTCTTGTTAACGCCGGGGTCCTGAGTCAAGCGCGTGGTCGGCACCTTGTCCCAATAAAGGACATGAGCGAACCGCCAAATTGTCTGCGCATCCGCGTGAACTCATGGTCATGGTTCATCGATTCATAACGAGGACCCATGGCCACCGTAATCGCGCGGACGGGGACGAAGCCCGAAGCATTCCTGCTAACCGGTAAGTCGCGTGCAGCGCCGAACATCGGCGCCGTCCCGAAAAGACTGTTCGCTAGCTCGAAGGAGCAACTGAGGGTCACGCTATATTCGCTGCTATTCTTTACGGATATTGCGCTGATCGCGATCGCATTCCTGGGCGCCGGCGCGATTCGCCTGGGATCTCCGTTCGAAGCTCAGGCGCTGAATACCGTGGCTGTGGTGATCCCGACCTTCATCGCGATCGCCGTGCAAAACAGGGCTTATTCGATCCGGGCGCTGCAAAGGCCCGCCCATGGCGCGGCGAAAGTCGCGCAGGCGCTTGGTTATGCGACCGCCGTCGCCATCGGCCTTCTTTTTTATGCGAAAGCGAGCGTCGCATTCTCGCGCGAGATTTTCGCGATCGGGACGATTCTCGCGCTCGTCTCGACCGTCGCGGGTCGCCTGATCGGGGGAGCACGGATCCGCAAAGCGTGCCACGGGACCTTCGTGAACCGCCTCGTCATCCTCGACGGGGTCCAGCTGCCGACCCAGTCCGGCGAGGTGGTTGTGACGGCCCGCGAGCTGGGGATCGTTCTCGGGGACGACAATCCCGCTTCGTTCGACCGCCTCGGCTATGCCCTCGAGGGCTGCGATTCGGTGGTGGTCGCATGCGCGGCATCGCGACGCGGACAATGGTCGCACGCCCTGAAATCGGCCGCGGTGGACGTCGAAATCGTCAGCCCCGAGCTCGACCAGTTCGAAGCGCTTGCGATCGGCAATTTCGACGGACGCAGGACGCTGCAGGTCAGCGCCCGGCCGCTGAATGTGCGCGACCGGCTCCTGAAACGTGCGCTCGACCTCGTGGTCGCATCGACCGCGTTGCTCATCCTATCGCCGGTCATGTTGGCCGTCACCATTGCCATCATGGTCGATAGCGGCGGACCGGTGCTGTTCCGCCAGCAGCGGGTCGGCCGCAACAACCGCATGTTCAATCTGCTCAAGTTCCGCAGTTTCGCACACGCGAGCGCGGACCCGACCGGCATGCGCTCGGCGAGTCGGACCGACGAACGGATGACTCGCGTCGGCGAGTTCATCCGCCGAACCAGCCTCGACGAGCTGCCACAGCTCATCAACGTCATCCTCGGGCATATGAGTGTCGTCGGTCCGCGCCCGCACGCGCTTGGCTCGACCGCCGAGAACGATGTCTTCTGGAAGATCGACAACCGCTATTTCCACCGCCACGCGGTGAAGCCGGGGATGACGGGTCTCGCACAGATCCGCGGCTTCCGCGGCGCGACCGTCCATCGCCACGACCTCACAAACCGGCTCCAGTCGGACCTCGAATATCTGTGCGGCTGGACGATCTGGAGGGACCTCAAGATCATCGTCGCGACCTTCGGTGTGATCCTTCATCCGAACGCCTTTTAGGGCCGGGCGCGACGATGAATCGCCTGATTGGTCTCAGCTTGGCGCTCCTGGCGCTGCCCGCGGGCAGCCAGCTGGTTGCCCGCGCGGACGTTTCCCTGACCGGCGATGTCGTGGTCTGGCCCGGCGCTTCGCCTCCATCGGTAATCTACGCAGCGGGCGATTCGAACGTCGCCACCATCGACGGAAATGTCTCGAGCGCGACGATGGGACCGGCGACGATCCGCGACTCCTATCGCGCAATCGATGTTGGCGCCTCGGCGGCAGTCGGGCGCTTCCAAGCCAACGACGTTGACGCAATAGTCACGGCCGCTTGCATCCGGACGCATGCCGATGTCGTCGTAGTGCGCCGCGCGCGTTGCGCGATGACCGGCGAGCCGCGAGTCGGCCGAATCAACATGCCGTTCGGGCTTCAGGTCATGTCGGCAAGGACCGTTCTGGTTGAAGACAGCAGCTTCGACGGCTTTCAGTGGCGCGGGCCCCGTGACCGCTATTGGCAGGGCGAGGGCATTTCGATCGAGCGTGGCGTCGACGGCGTGCAGTTCCGCCGGGTGACCGCAAACCACAACACGGACGCGGGTTTCGACATCAAGCCCTTCGCGATCCTGTCGGATGTGTCTGCAGCAGACAATTGCCGGAACTTCCGCTTCTGGTCCGGTGCGGAGGCGGGCACGCTGACCACCGGCGATACGGTGAAGCGCGGCGGAATCAGCAGCTGCTCGGGCATTTGGCTGAACGGCTCGGAGACTGGACCGCGGTTCAAGCTGCACATCAAGAAGTTGGTGGTCCGGATGAGTCGACCGCAGGTGATCATCCAGGTCGAGAATGGTCCCGCCGACATCGATATCGAGGAGTGCGACATCCAGGCTCCTGCCGGGTCGGAGATGATCCGGTTCGATCAGGGCGCTGGGGAAGTGCGATTGGGGCGGGGATGCCAGCTTCCGCGATCCGACGCTTAGGGCCTTCTCAACCAAAGCCCGCGAAACTGCGCGCCGAAAGCCGCCGTGGCGTCTGCGGCTGCGGGTTGTGAGGTCGCGAAGGGATGCCGTCAGGTCCGACCTATTATGATTTCTTCGGCGTCAGGCAGAATGCGTCCGCCGAGCAGATCAGGGCTGCGTATCTGTGGCTGATGAAGCAGCATCATCCGGATCGGCTCGATCATATCGACCGGCAGCGGGCCGCGGATTTTGCGGCGATCCTCAACCGCTCTTACGACGTCCTAAAGGATCCGTTGAAGCGTGCGCGATACGACGCATGGCTTGCGCGCGACGTCGAAAAATCGAGCAGTACGAGAGTCCGTCGCGTCCTTCTGACCGGCGAGACACGCCGTCGCCGCGACAAGAAATGGGATGGCTCGTCAAAGGCAGCCGCCGGCCTGGCCGCCGCGATCGTGTTGCTGATCGCGGGGGCGGTGTGGATGCCCGAAACCTCCCCGTTTCAGCAGTCGGAGACCGTCTCAGCGGGTGTCGGATACCCGCATACCGCGCGCATTGAACTGCAACTGAGCGAGGCAGACGTGCGTACGCAGGCCCGCCTTGCGATGCGCGCGACGGCGCGCGAGGCCGAGCGCACGAGTGAGCGATGCTTCGCAACCGCGCGGGACAGCGGCAGCTATTCGGGGACGGAGATGTGCATCGTCTTCGACGACGCCTATTTCGAATGGAATCGAACGGCGAACTTGGGCCAGCCGCAGCCCGTTTACCTCAATGATTCGATCATGCGTCTGCGCCATCGCGACGCGCTGGCCGCGATCGGGTCATACGATGATGCCCGGCTCGATCAGCTGAGGCAGGCGGCGGTCAATGCCATGCTCGCGGAAATCAAATCTGAAGTGAACTCGGACGCAAGCCTCGGTCATACGTCGGCAAATGTCGCTATTCGAGACACTGTGTCCCGATAAGGGACATATCTAACCGAAATTCAATCTTTCGAGTTAACAGCGAATTAAGTACGAATATTCGTCGAGGAGCAATTCGATGAAAAAGCTGTTTTTCGTTTCCGCCTCACTTGTTCTGCTTGGCACGCAAGCGACGGCGCAAATTCGTCCGGGCGACTGCCGGCCCGTGTTTCCGGTGATGGACCAGGTGGCGATGCTGCCGCCGCTTCCAGCAGTCGTTCCGCCGCCGCCGGTGGTCGAGAAGCGCCGCTTCGATGCCGCCTGGCTGGGTGGTGGATTGCTGCTGATCGCTGGCCTTGTCGTGATCACGCGCGATCACGATCATCACCATCACGACAACGTCAGCCCCGCCTGACGCGATCTAATTTCGATTTGCTTCGAGAGCCCGCTTTCGAGCGGGCTCTTTTTTGCGGGATCAGATCCTCGCGAGCTCGAGCGCGCGCTTCCGGTATTGCGGCAAGATCGTTGCGACCAGCGCGGCATAGACGGCCGCCGCGGCTCCACAGAGCAGTGCGATCATGATCAGGCTCGCGGGGTTCACGAAATAGAATAGCAGAGCAGCCGCGGTGCCCATGGCCGTTGCCGCGAGCACGGGCTTTGTGAGGGCGTCCACATGATCGCGAACGCCGATGCCGCTAACCCGCCAGATGAGATAGAGCTGGAGCGGCATCAGAAGGACCGCGCGAAGGCTGTAGCCAAGTGCGACCCATTGCAGCCCGTAAGGAACCGTCAGCGCGGTGACGAGGATCGTCGTTGCCAGGTCGAGGAGCGCGAAATGGCGTTGCCATTTGATGCGTCCCTTTGCGGCGAGCAGTGCAAGCATGAATCCGCTGAGCGTGAAAGGCAGCGCCAGCGGCAGCAGCATGGGTGCGATCATCCCGGCGTCGTGCCACTGCGGGCCGAAAAGTGCCGGAACCAGCCACGGTCCGGCGATCGCATAGCCGACCAGCGCCGGAACAGACACGAGCGCGCATTGCTGCAGCATCGACACATAGGCCTTGCGCAGATCCTCGCGATGGTCCTGCAGCCTCGAGAAGGTCTGCAGCGCAACCGTGCCGAACGGCCCTACGATCTGCGGTCCGATCAATTCGGCGCAGCGCCATGCCACGCGGTAGGAGCTCAAGGTCGCCGCACCGAGGACTCGGCCGATGCCGAGATCCTGCGCACGGAAGCTCAGCAGCGTCACGACCTGCGCGAGGCCGAGATCGATGCCGTTCCTGAGATATCGCCGCGATTCGGCGAAGTCGAAGGCAAAGCCGGGACGCCAGCGGTAAGACGACCATGCGGTCGCGGTGCAGACGATCTCGCGCACGACGCGCTGCAGTACCAATGCCCAGATCCCCGCGCCTAGCAGCGCCGCTACGACCGCGCATATGCCGCCGATGAGGCCTGCGAGCACCGACCGGTAAGCGAGCGTCTTGTGCCCGAATTCGCGCAGGCGGAGTGCCATGTGCGTGTTTCCCGCTCCGCTCAGGATGACCGGAATGGCGAGCCACATAAGCACCGCCGAAAGCTGCGGCGCATCGAACAATCGTTCGGCGGTCGGGGCGAAGGCGATGATGCCGAGGGCATAGGCCGAGGCCAGAAAGACGTTGGTCCAAAAGATCGTGTCGAGTTCGCGCTCGCTCAACGACTTAGCCCGTGCGACCGCCTGGGAAACACCGGCCGTGGCGATGTTCCGCCCAACGTCCATGAACACGAAGGCGATCGCGAACGTGCCGATCGCGGGCTTGTCGAGCAGCCGCGCGAGCATCACGAAGACGAAGAAGGAAAAGACCTGGTCTCCCGCCGCCTGGCCCATGGTCCAGAAGATCGAGCGCAGGGTCTGGCGCTTGAGCTTCCGATCGAAGCCCGGAAGCTCGGCGTCAGCCGTGATTTTCGAGGTCTCGTTCATCGCGAACTATGCCAAAAATAGAACATGAAGCTGCGGTGCTGTCATTCCCGGCATCGGCAACAATCCCGGAAGAACCGTATCACTTTGGGACAGAAACGCGCGCAAACGATCCCGCGTGGAATCGTCCCAAACAGGGCCACTGCGAGGCAGGGCCGTGGCCACGCCGAGGTTCTCGCGACATCCTAAGGGCTTAGGCTGCTTCTTCATTGGGCGGCATGGTGACACGCAGGCGGTTACGATTGCGTTAGGTCGTCCACCCGCGGGGTTACCGGATCGCAAGCTTATCCTGCGATCAAAAGCGAACCAGCGCGGGGAAATCATGAAGCGGAATGTCTTTTTCGTCGTCACTGCAGCACTTCTCGGGCTTGCGCTCGCGGTTGGTGGGGCAGGCGAGAACTTCCCGCTCCTGGCGATGCTTCTGGACCTGGCTGCGGTCGGCGCCGCTGCTGCCCTCGTCTGGCACCGGCAGCCGGAGCGTTTGACCACGCTTAGCCGTTGCGCCGCTGCATTCGCAGGCGCGCTCCTGCTGCTTCCGGCATTGCAGCTAGTCCCGCTTCCGCCCTCCGTCTGGCACTCGTTGCCAGGGCGCGAAACCGTCGCGCAGATCGACGCCGGACTCGGCCTCGACATCTGGCGACCGCTCACGCTCGACATCGAAGGCACGGTACGGGCGATGCTCAGCCTTATCCCGGCGGTCGTGCTCTTCTTCCTTTGCCTGCGCTTGCACACCCGCGAGCGGGGAACGCTGCTTCTGATCGTCGTCGCATTCGCGCTTGTGAACGCGCTCCTCGGGATCATCCAGCTCGCGACCGACGGCTCGATGACTCCCTATCCGTCGGCGCATCTCGGCTATCCGATCGGCCTGTTCGTCAATCGCAATCACAGCGCCGTTTTCATGCTGCTGTCGATGCCGATCATCGCGGCCCTGGCAGCGCGCCGGATGCAGGTGGCCGGCTCGAAATTGCCTTATGTGATGGGCTCGCTAGCGGTCCTGACGATTGTTGCGATCGTCACAATTGCGACGACGTCGCGGATGGCTCTCGCGCTTCTTCCAATAGCGCTGATCGGCGCGCTGGCCCTCTTGTTCTTCCGCCAGTCGCTGCTGAGAGTCGCAGTTCCGTCCACGCTTGCGCTGGGAGTCGTCGCCGCGATCATTTCCTGGGTCGGCGGCTTCAACCGGAACCTCTCGCGCTTCTCGTCGATCCACGACGGCCGTTTCGATTATTGGGACGATGTTTCCTGGGCGCTGCACCATTACGGGCTGGCGGGGACGGGCTTCGGCACGTTCATCCCGGTCTACCAGACCGCGGAGAGCCTTTCGTCGGTCGGGCCGGCGATCCTCAACCACGCGCATAACGACTTCATCGAGATCGTTCTCGAAGGCGGGATTCCGGCAGTCGCGATGCTGCTCATCTTCTTCGTGATCCTTGGTTTCGCAGCGATGCAGCTGATCCGGAAACGCTTCGAGTTCAACCGAGCCTCGATCGGTCTTGCGAGCGCCGTCAGCATCCTTCTCGTGCTCCTATTCTCCCTCGTCGATTACCCGCTGCGAATGCCGGCGCTGAGCTGCGTGTTCGCGCTACTGTGCGCGTGCCTCCTTCCGACGCCCATTCCGGTTCAGCAGGGCACCGACCTCGTTCCTTCGGGAACGGCCGGCCGACGGACCTGGACGGTGTACGGCTCGCGCGCCGTGGGCGTCGGTGCGCTTGCGGCCGTTGCGATCTTCATCCTGCAGGCCGGCGTTTCGGCGAAAAGTCTGCTTTCCGACGATTATGCCATCGCAAAGGGATGGGCGCCGTGGTCGACGACGGCGCACGAAGTCCTTGCCGACGACGCGCTCGCTGCGTCGAAGCCAGAGGAGGCCAGCGACGAGGCGCTGAGCGCCCTCCGCCTGTCGCCGATCAATGCGCCCGCCCTTCGCGCGGCGGCGATGGCGCGAGCCTTACGTGGGTCGGAAGCATCGGCGCAGCAGCTGATGGCGATGGCGGTCTCGCTCGGCTGGCGCGACCCGTTCACGCAGGTCTGGGCGATCGGCGCGAGCGAGCAGACCGGCGAGCCCGACAAGGCGGTTCAGCGCGCGCAGGCCCTGTTCCAGCAGAAGCTGTTCATGCCATCCTCGCTGGAGTTGCTTCTTCGCGCTCCCGACAGCCCGACGGCTCGGTCACTGGTCCAAACCCTCTCGTCGCGACCGGAATGGAGAGCGGATTTCGTGAGAGCGGCAGCGCAGCTTCCGTCCGCTTATGATGGCAACGTCGAGGAACTCGTCTTCCGCCTGAATGGCACCAACGCCCCTCTTTCGATCGAGGAAGCGCAACCGCTTCTCAACCGCCTTATCGAAACGAACGACTTGGTGGACGCTCGCAGGCTTTGGATCGGCACGCGCGCCGATGGCGTGATCGCGAACGGCGAGTTCGAGCAGGTCAGCGAGCGCTCGGGCGCCGACGTACCGCGCTCATGGGACATTAGCGACTCCGACCTCGCGACCATCGCGGTCCAGGCCCCGGATTTCGGCGGTCACGGCCGTGCGCTTCGGATTTCGGGGGCAGCCCGTTCCGGCCCGATCCTTTCGCAGCGGCTGCTCCTCCCGCCGGGCTCTTATTTGGTGACGTACCGAGCCCGTAGCGGAGCCGGGGACGCGGTGGCGCTTCGTTGGGAGCTTAGCTGCAGCTCCTCCGACATCAGGCAGACGTCAAAAGAAACGCCGGCGACAAGTGGCAGTTGGCAAGAATTCACTGCCCAATTCGCTGTGCCAATTCAGGACTGTCCGATCCAGAGGCTCGCGCTCGAACGGCCGAATGCTATCCATTCTCAGGAAGTTTGGGTCGACGACGTAATAATGAAGCCGATCCGTTAACTATGATTACTAAACCGTTGGGCAACCAACGGCTGTGCATAGAGATCAAATGCATTCCATGAGGTACTGATAATGAAGTACGCCGCAGCGCTGCTCTTTTCCGTTACGCTCAGTGCCTGCGCCGGTGCCGCGCGCCCGGCGACGAATCTGCCGAGTGGCGCCGCAGCTTATTCGGTGATCCCGGCAACACCGTCTTCGGAAAGCACGGCCGGCGATTACCTCATTGGCCCGTTGGATACGATCGACGTCACCGTTTACCAGGAGCCGGATCTTTCGGCCAAAGCGCTTCAGGTCGACGCGTCGGGCCAGATCGCGCTTCCGCTCGTCGGAACCGTCGACGCGAAGGGCAAGACCGCTGCCCAGCTGTCGGCGGATCTCGAGAAGATCCTCGGCGCCAAATATCTTCGAGACCCGCAGGTGACGGTCACCGTCGCCGCGTCGGTTTCGCAGAAGGTCTCGATCCAGGGTGAAGTCGCGGAGCCCGGCGTCTATCCGATGACGGGTCCGACGACGCTCCTCGGCGTGATCTCCATGGCGAAGGGCGAGACCGACGTAGCGAGCCTCAAGCAGGTCGTCGTGTTCAGGACCGTCAACGGCCAGCGGATGGGCGCGATGTTCGATGTCGCGAGCATTCGCCGCGGCCAGGCCGACGACCCCGTCATGGAGGGCAACGACATGGTCGTCGTGGGCTCGTCCGGCGCGAAGAAGTTCTGGAAGGAAGTGGTTACCGCCGCTCCTGTGTTCAACATTTTCCGGCCCGTAACCGGGTTCTGAGGAGACTTGACGGTGGCTGACATGCGCTTCGATGTGTTCGATCCCCACGCTGGAACCCTGCCTATGGTCCGTCCCGACGCGATGATGTTGCGTCCGGAATTCCTGTACGAGCCCGAGCAGGCCTCCGAGCTGCTCGATCTTCGCAAAATCTGGTCCGCGGTCTGGCGTCACCGCCTGCTCGTCATGGCGATCGTCGCCGTGTCGGTGGCAGTGGGCGTGCTCGCGCTGTTTCTCGTTCATCCGACCTATCGGGCGACGTCGAGCGTCGAGATCGAGGACCAGGCCGTGAAGGTGCTCGGCACCGAAGACGTCCAGGCGTCGTCGAACAGCCAGGACACCGACCGTCTGCTGCAGACGCAGATCGACATCCTGCACAGCCGCGCGCTTGCCGAGCGCGTTGCCGACGGACTCAATCTCGCCGGCGACGATCGCTTCCTGCAGGCCGAAGGTGTCAAGCCGAAGCCCGCGATCAAGCGCGAGCAGGTCATCCAGGTGCTTCGCGATAACCTCAGTGCCTCGCTTCCGCGCGGATCGCGCGTCGTCCCGATCGAGTTCGATAGCGCCAGCCCCGCGCTCGCCGCGACCATCGCCAACAGCTATGCCGACAATCTGATCGCGGGGAACCTGCAGCGTCACTACGACACGTCGAGCTATTCGAAGGACTTCCTTCAGAACCAGCTGACGCTCACCAAGGGACGGCTCGAGCAGTCCGAAACCGCGCTTCTCAACTATGCGCGATCGGTGGGTCTCGTCGATCCCAGCGCGGGCGGCGATCCGACCGACGTTGGCAGCAATGCGCCGCATTCGCTGACGAGCGCTAACCTGATCGAGCTCAACCAGTCGCTTGCCGCTGCCAAGGCCACGCGCATCCAGGCGCAGGGACGCTGGCAGCAGGCGCAGGCTACGCCGCTGATGAGCCTGCCCGACGTGCTCGCCAATCCCGCGATCCAGCAAATGGCGCAGAAGCGGGCGGAACTCGAGGCGCAGTACGAGCAGGATCTCCAGCACCGCATGCCCGATCACCCGGTCGTGAAGCAGGAGCTGGCAGCCATCCAGTCGCTCGACCGCCAGACGGCGGCGCTTGCGACAGGCATCCGCAACTCGATCCAGAACCAGTACAAGACGGCGGTTGCGCAGGAGGCCGAGCTTTCAGGCACGGTCAACCAGCTGAAGGGTGCGACGCTCGCTGAGCAGTCGCTGGGCATCCGCTACAATATCCTGAAGCGCGAGGTCGACACCAACCGCGAGCTCTACAACGCGCTTCTGCAGCGCTACAAGGAAGTCAGCGCCGAGGCGGGCGTAACGTCGAACAACATCTCCGTGATCGACCGCGCCGATCCGCCGCTGCTCCCGGTCTCGCCGAATCCAAAGATCAACATCGCGCTGTCGCTGCTTGCGGGCCTCGTTCTCGCCATGGCAGCGGTCGCGGCGCTCGAGACCTTCCACGACGGCGTCCGCGCTCCGGACGAGGTCGAACAGAGGTTCGGGGTCGCGCTTCTCGGCGTCATTCCGCGCCTGAAAGGTCCGGCTGCAGCCCAGCTCGTCGACCGCTCGTCGGAGATTTCCGAAGCTTATCAAACCGTTCGAGCTTCGGTCGAACTGTCATCCGACAAGGGCGCCCCGCGCACACTCGTCGTCACCAGTAGCCGCGAAGGCGAGGGCAAGTCGACGACGGCCTTGGCGATGGCGCGGGATGCGGCGATGTCCGGGCGCAAGGTGCTGCTGATCGACGCCGACATGCGTCGTCCTTCGGTGCACAGGCTGCTCGGTATCCAGAAGATTCCGGGCCTCAGCAACATGCTGACCCAGCAGCTTCCCGCGAGCGCAGTGATCCACAAGACGGACACGGACGGCCTGTTTGTCATGCCGGCAGGTCCGAAGCCGCCGAGTCCGGCCGAGCTTCTCGGCGGCGCCGGTTTCCGCGCTCTCCTGACCTATCTCAAGGACGAGTACGACCAGATCATCATCGACAGCCCGCCGGTCCTCGGCCTCGCCGACGCGCCTCGGCTCGCGTCGATCGTCGACGGGACCTTGATGGTCATGGAAGCCAATCGCTCGCACCGCGGCGCGATCACAGCGTCCATGCGCCGCCTGGCCGCCGCGCGGGCCAACATCATCGGAGCGGTGCTCGTGAAATTCGATCCGAAGAAAGCGGATCCGACAGCGAGCTACATGCTGAACTACTATTCGTACGGCGACAACGATGACGACGATTTCCCGGCCGGCCAGCTCGCAACGAGCTGAGGCGGCCGGGGAAGCTTCGGCGCAACGTCGCCAGCCATCCGGCAAAGCCACCTACCTCCTTCTTGAGCTCGCGCGTCGAGCGTATCGCTGGAGCCGGGCCAACCTCCGGCTCCAGCGCCGCGTCGAGCGCTTGAGGGCGAGGCTGTCCACGCTTCCATGCCGCGGCGTCGGCGTTCTGCTGGACGAGGTCGATTCAGGAATGGAGGAGCGGATCGCACCGCTTCGCCAGGACGATCTCGAGCTCGTCATCGGCGATTTCGACCAGGACGGCGGAATCGTTCCGCGCTTCGGCACCATGCAGGGCATTCACGCGATCGCGGCCAAGGACTTCATGGTCCGGACCGGTTTTCCGGTGCTTCTGGTCGATCTCAACGGACGCCTCGGCGTCCGCAAGGAATTTCGCAGGTTCAGCGCATTCGTCCAGGAACTTGAAGCGCTTCTCGATCTGGAGGCGAGCGGCGCACCGGTGCCGCGCGTGATGAACGTCGACTGGGAAGCGCACACGATCACGATCTCGTTCGTGCCAGGAGCTGTGGTGCGCGAAATGCTTGCGGAGGGGGGCGCGGATATCCGCGACCGGACGCTGGAGACCGCTTACAGCCGCGCGATCGACAAAGAGCGAATTCGCAGGGGGAGGGACGTCGTTCCGCGCGTACTCTCGGACTGGCAGGTCTCGCGCATCGCGGGCGCGCTCGCCGACATCCATGCCGCCGGCTATGCGCTCGAGGACGTGAAGTTCGGGAACATCATCCTCGATCGCAAGGGCGAGCCGGTCTTCATCGATCTTGAACGCGCCCTGCCGATCGCACGGCTTCCGCGCTGGCTTGCAGACCACGCGCGTCAGCTCGATTGGCGCAAGTTCCGCGACCATTTCGGCGACCGGGCCGCATGACGATGCAGCTGCACGACTTCGAAAGCTCGGATCGGGATCACCGACCGCGCGTCCTGTTCGTGATAAACTCGTTGACCGGCGGCGGGGCCGAGCGGGTCATGACGACTCTTCTTTCGAACTCAAAGGATCGGCTTGAGCGCTATGACATCGCGCTCGCGGTGCTCGACGATGTGCCGCGCGCGTTCCAGATGCCGGAATGGCTCATGATCTTCCAGCTCGACTGCAAGGGCGGGACGCTCGCAAGCATCCGCGGTATCGAACAGGTCGTCCGGACTTATGATCCGGACGTAACCCTAAGTTTCCTGACGCGCGCGAACTTTGCGTCATGTGCCGCGATGATGAAGCTACGTCGGCCGCGGATCATCAGCGAACGGACCAGCACGCCAGCGCATCTGGGAAGCACCTTTCGTCAGGCCGTGACGAAGGCTTTGATGCGCGCCCTCTATAGCCGCGCGACGCGAGTAATCGCGGTCTCGTCGGGCGTTGCGGACAAGCTTTCGAGTGGCTTCGGCGTGCGATCGAACCTGATCGAAGTGATCCCGAATCCGGTCGACTTCCAGGCGCTGAACGCCGCCGCGGCGGATCGACAGGATATCGAGGTCGAAGGTCCCTACATCGCCGCCGTCGGCCGGCTGGTCAGCGTGAAAAACTACGCCCTGCTTATCCGCGCGTTCGCGGCTGCCAACCTCGCCTGCAAGCTCGTGATTGCTGGCGAAGGGCCGCAGCGTGACGCGCTCGCGGAGCTCGCCGCAGAACTCAGGATTGCCGACCGGGTGATCATGCCGGGTTGGCTTCGCAATCCTTATGCGCTCGTTAGCAACGCGAGCCTGTTCGCGCTCAGCTCCGACATCGAGGGATTCCCGAATGCCTTGGTCGAGGCACTGGCACTGGGTGTCCCGGCAGTCGCAACGAACTGCAAGGATGGCCCGGCGGAGATCCTCGCGCGCAGCGGCGCAGATCGAATTTCTGGGCTCTCGGTCAGGAAGCGGGCGTTCTCACGCCCGTCGGCGACGTCGACAGCTATGCCCAGGCGCTGAAGCTGGTGATGCACCAACCGATGCGCGATCAGATGAGTAAGGCAGGGCGCCAGCGTGCGGAGGACTATTCGGCCGAAGTGATCGTCGACCGCTACTGGGATGTTATCGAGGCAGAGCTAGAGCGAACGCCGGTGCGCCGCGCAGCTTAGGCGCGCTACGCTTCACCGTATATCGCCGCACGATCATCCTCGTCGCCCGCGCCTGCCGCGCCTTCGCGATCGTCAAGCCGCACAGCACGCCGTAGAGAATGTTCCCCTCAACCTGCCAGTGCGCCATCGTCGCCAAATTCAGGACGAGGAAGCTGAGGTGCCCGCCGAGCAGAAGCGTCCGCGACCGTTCGTCGGCCGCCCAGGCCAGGCGGAACATGCTCCCCCACAGCAGCAGGATGGCGATCACTCCGACGACGCCCATCTCGTACATGAAAGAGATAACGGTATTGTGCGCGTAGTTCGGCATCTTGCCTTCCCACGAGTCCGGGCCGAAGCCGATGACTTTCTGCATCGGCGCTGCGTCCGCATAGGCGTAGATGTAGTTGCTCCAGATGTATGGCCGCGATGACAGCACGCGGCGGTCCGCCCAGCTGAACGTCTCCGGCGGCTTGATCAGGGAAGTGCCTTCGGTGATCGCCGAGACTTTCCAGCACAGTGGGATCCGAAGCTTGGAATTCACGTGACTTGAAGTCGCGGC
>JADMIO011006389.1_pt1 | contig 41007 bp, 43 predicted proteins | sample 8958161 | NCBI WGS metagenome assembly JADMIO01 (sample SAMN16585339, study PRJNA669376) | soil metagenome | isolation source: Crop rotation soil | place: USA: Cullars Rotation, Alabama | collected 2011
AGGTGAGCCAGTGTGATTACATTTGCGGCCTAACTGTGGCCAGTCCAGTTACGCTGGAGTCACTAGTATTTAGGTGACACTATAGAAGCGGCCGCGACAACTTGTCCACGTGGAATTCTAAGCTTAGGATCCCAATGTGCTGGAAAGCCCGCGTTCATGCGCGTGGACTCGCGCAGCATCTCGCCGAGCGGTTCGACCTCGATCGCGACGTCGGCCAGCGCGGCGAGCGGCGACGCGGGCACGTTGACGACGGCGATCACCGCGCTGCCCGCACCGTTCGCAGCCTTGGCGAGCGCGAGCGTGTACGGCGTGCTGCCACTGGCCGCGACCGCGACCACGGTGTCGGCACCGCCCAGGCCGACGACCGCGATGTCCTGCGCGGCAGCGTCGAGGTCGTCCTCGTCGGCGTCCCGAGTCAGGCCGCCGACGTCCCCGCCTGCGCCCGCCAGGCACGCGACGACCCGATTGCGCGGGATGCCGAAGGTGCCAGGCAGCTCGGCGGCCTCGGCGAGTGCGACCCGTCCCGAGGTCCCGGCGCCGACGAACACCAGCCGCCCTCCCCCGCCGAAGCGCTCCGCCAGCAGCTCGGCCGCTGTCGCTATCGACGCAGCCTGCGCGCGCACGGCCGGGACGGTCCGCTCGGCGGCATCCAGGATCAGCTCGACGATATCCCCGGCCGGCAACACGTCCAGCTCAGGTCGAATGCGGTCGCTCACCACGTCTCCGTGACTTTCGACAGCCCGCGCGGACGGTCAGGATCGCCGCCGCGGTCGAGCGCCAGCTGCCACGCGAGCTGTTGCAGCGGCAGGATCTCCAGCACCGGCAACAGTTCCTCGGCGATGCCGTCCGCCGCCACCGGGAGTCCGCCGGGACCGACGCGCAACACGTCGGCACCAGAGGCGGACAGCCGCTCGAGTACGGGTGCCATCGCCGCGACGCCGCGACCGGCAGAGGCCACCGCGATCACGGGCACCGTCGCGTCCAGCATCGCCACCGGGCCGTGCAGCAGGTCCGCGCCGGAGAACGCCTGCGCACTCACGTAGCTCGTCTCCATCAGCTTCAATGCCGCCTCGAGCGCGGTCGGATAGGAGTATCCGCGCGCCGTCGTGACGAGGCGATCGGCGTAGCGCAGCCGGGCAGCCGAGTCGACCGCCGGCCCCGGTGCGAGCGTGCGCTCAGCCGCGTCGGGAACCCGCGCGGCGAGCTCACGCGCGCCGTCGCCGTACAGCAGCAGGAAGAGCGCGAGCAGCTCGGCCGTGTACGTCTTGGTGGCCGCGACGGCGCGCTCGCTCCCTGCGTGGACGTCGACCGAGATCTCGGCCGCACGCGCCAGCGGTGAATCCGGCGCGTTCGTCACCGCCACGGTCAGCGCGCCGCAGTCGCGTGCGGCCGTCAGCGAACCGACCAGGTCGGGCGACCCGCCGGACTGGCTGACGGCGACGAACAGCACGTCGTGCAGGTCCGGTCGCGCGTCGTAGACGGTGAGCGACGACGGCGAGACCAGGCCGGCCGGGAGCCGCATGCGGATCTCGGCAAGGTACTTCGCGTACACGGCCGCGTGGTCACTCGTGCCGCGCGCCGCGAGCAGGACGAAGCGCGGCGCTCGCTCGGCGATGTGTACCGATGCGCGATGTATATCGGCGGCGCCCTCGTGCAGGAGCCGTTCGAAGATCGCAGGTTGCTCGGCGACCTCGCGCGCCATCAGCGCGCCCCGTTGCTCGGTCATCGCGTCGCCCCGACGAACGCGTCGGCGAGAACTGCCACCGCCGCATCCAGCAACACCGGCGCGATGCCACGCGTGCGCACGACGGGGACGCCGGCGAGTTCGGCCGGCCACCCGACGTCGACGAGCACCGCATTGCCGTGCGCCATCGCAACCTCGACGACGTCACGCTGCCAGGCGTGACGTACCGGATCGCGCACCACCGCGATCAGACCGCGCCCGGCCGAACGCGCGCGCAGCTCGTCCGGTGCGACCGGCCCCGTCACCACCAGCGATTCGCTTCCCGGCAACGCATCGAGGCACCGGTCGGCGATCGACCACGGCAGCTCGCCGGTGGCCATGTTGTTCGGCGTGCGGCATTCGACGACCAGCGGCCGTTCGAGTGCGGGCAGCGCGCCGCTGACCTCGACGCAGCGCCGGCCCAGATCGGCCAGCCTGCCGTCGTCGACCGGCACGACGGCCGGGGTCCGCGTCAACGCTGCCGCCCGCCGGGACGCTTGTTGCAGCCGCTCGATGTCGAGGCTGCCGTCCTCGACGGCCTCGTGCACGGCGCGCGGGATGAGTTCGATGAGGTCCGGGTAGTCGAGCGCTCCCGTCTCGATCACGTCGGCACCCGCGCGCAGTGCGGCCACGTATCCCGCAACCATCCCGATGCTGCCCGAGAGCGCCTTCATCTCGATCGCGTCGGTGACGATCGGGCCGTCGTACCCCAGTTCCTTGCGCAGCAACGCGGTCGTCGCCGCGCTGACGGTGGCGAGGTTGTCCGGATCGAGGTCGGGTACGACGAGGTGGCCCGTCATCACCGACTGCACGCCCTCGCGTACCGCGGCGGCGAACGGCACGAGCTCAGCCGTCGCCAACTGCGCACGCGAGCGACGCAACACCGCGACCTCGTGATGCGTGTCGGACTCGGTCGCTCCATGACCCGGGAAGTGCTTCACACATGCAGCGACGCCACCTCGCTGCGTTCCCCGCACCGCGGCAGCGACATGACGCGCGGCCACCTCGGGATCGGCCGAGAACGAGCGCACCCCGATCACCGGGTTGGCCGGCTCCAGGTTGACGTCGGCGACCGGGGCGAGGTTCATCGTGATGCCCGCCTCGGCGAGCCGGTTGGCCAGCGCCGCGTAGACCTCTTCGGTGGTTGCGGGCTCGTCGAGATGACCCAGCGCCGCTGCGCCGGGTGACGCGCTCCCCCGCACCGTGTCGAGGCGCGTGACGTCACCGCCTTCCTCGTCGGTGGCGAGCACGACGTCGCGGCCGGCAGCAGCGCGCAAGCGGTCGGTCAGCGTGCGCACGTCCGTCCCGTCACCGAGGTTCGAGCCGAACAGGACGAGGCCGCCGAGGCCGTCGGCGAGCGCGTCGAGGATCCAGCGCGGCGGCACCGGTCCGACGAAGCCGAGCAGCAGAGTGGACAGCGCGAGCCGACGGATGTCGGGATCGATGGACGACATGCGGCTCCGGAATCGGCGGCACAAAATATTGGACTAGACAACTTTGATCGTGCACCATGTGCACAGCACGGTCAATGGTGTAGACCTTCTGCACATCGCACCGGCCAGGGTGGACCGATCGGAGGACCATGTCGAGCGCACGAGCCGGCGACGTGCCGCGCGCGCCGAAGTACTACCTCGTGAAGCAGCACCTGCTCGAGCGCATCGAGTCGCTGCCACCGGGTAGTCCCGTACCGACCGAACGCGACCTCACCGCCGAACTCGAGACGTCGCGCACGACCGTGCGCCAGGCACTCGGCGAACTGGTCGGCGAAGGCCGGCTCGTCCGCCGCCAGGGCTCCGGAACGTTCGTCGCCGAACCGAAGATCACCTGGCCGCTGCACCTGTCGAGCTTCACCGAACAGGCTGCGGCGAGCGGCTTCTCCGCGAGCACCGAACTGCTCGAGACCGAACGGGTGCGTGCGGGTTCCGAGGTCGCGTCCAAGCTCGCACTGCGCTCGGGCGCGTCGGTGTTCCGCATCGAACGCCTGCGTCTCGTCGGTGACCAGCCGATGGCGGTCGAGACCTCGTACCTGTCCGCGCAACGCTTCCCCGGCCTGATCGCCGAACTTCGGCGCACCGGCTCGCTCTACCAGGTGCTCAGCGACGTCTATGACGTGCGGCCCGTACGCGCCGAGCAGACCATCGAGACCGCGTCGGCGTCGCCGCGCGAGGCCGAGCTGCTGCAGACCGACACCGGTTCGCCCATGCTCGTCCTCGGCCGCCACAGCTTCGACGCCGGCGACCAACCGGTCGAGTGGGTGCGCAGCTGGTACCGCGGCGACCGCTACACCTTCGTCGCCCGCCTCACCTTGGAACAATCGTGATCACGCAACCCGGAGGCCGGCATGGCTGAGGTCCGCTACATCGACGCCACCTGCTCGTACCCCGGTGCGACGGCACCGTCGGTCGACACGTTGTCGCTCGACATCGCCGACGGCGAGTTCATGGTGCTCGTCGGCCCGTCCGGGTCGGGAAAGTCGACAGCGCTGCGCATGCTCGCGGGCCTCGAGGAGCTGTCCGAGGGCGAGGTTCACATCGGCGGCGTCGACGTCACGACGAAGCCGCCGAAGCAACGTGACATCGCGATGGTGTTCCAGAACTACGCGCTGTACCCACACATGTCGGTCGCCGAGAACATGGGCTTCGCCTTGAAGCTGCAGGGTGTTTCGAAGGACGAGCGCACCCGGCGGGTCAACGAGGCGGCCAAGCTGCTCGACCTCGAGAAGTACCTCGACCGCAAGCCCAAGGCATTGTCCGGGGGGCAGCGCCAGCGCGTCGCGATGGGCCGCGCGATCGTGCGCGAGCCGAGCGCGTTCCTGATGGACGAGCCGTTGTCGAACCTCGACGCGAAGCTGCGCGTCGAGACGCGCGCGAACATCGCCGCGCTGCAGGCGCGCCTCGGCACCACGACCGTCTACGTCACGCACGACCAGGTCGAGGCGATGACGATGGGCCACCGCGTCGCCGTGCTCAAGGACGGCCTGCTGCAACAAGTCGACACGCCGCGCAACCTGTACGAGAAGCCGTGCAATGCGTTCGTCGCGGGCTTCATCGGTTCACCGGCGATGAACCTGCGCACCGCACCGGTGGTGGCAGGTGGCGCGATCGTCGGTGGTGTGACCGTTCCGCTCGCACCCGAGGCGCAGCAGGCGGCGGGCGGTAGCGAGAAGGTCATCGTGGGCATGCGTCCCGAGGCGTTCGACATCGTCGCGTCAGGCACCGGGCCGAAGCTGCGCGTCGACCTCGTCGAGGAACTGGGGGCCGACTCCTACGTCTACGGAACGCTCGACGGGGACGAGGCGGGCGTCGACAAGCCGTTCGTGGTGCGGGCGGCGCAGTTCGAGACGCCGCGCATCGGCGAGGTCGTCCAGCTCCAGCTGAAGTCGGGCGCCGGCCACGTCTTCGACGTCGGGACGGGCGACCGCCTCGGCTGATCGCCACGGGCGGGAATCACCCGCCTTGTCCCGGGATTGCGCGGTTTGCCGGTGCCGAGCCGGCAGTTCGCGGGGCAGGGCCGGGGTGTTCAGCGCGCGGGTTCGGCCGTCGCGAGGTAGAACGGGGCCGTGACCGGCTCGCGGGGGAACCGGGCGCGCCTCGCCGCGCTCCTCGTCATGGCATGCGCAGGTGCCGGCGTCCTGGCCTGGGCAGCCGCGCAGCCGGCCGTCGCCGCCGCCCCCGCCTGCTCGATCAGCGGCCACATCGAGGGCAACAACCCGGCGCACGTGGGCGACCCCATCTACGCCGTTGCTGACGTCACGGGCCGGCACTGCAGCGCGGTCTCCATCGAGTTCCGCGGCGGCGGACGGGTGCTCGACGACCAGTTCGTCGTCCCGGGCCAGACCAGCTACAGCACGATCTTCAACGCGTTCTCCGGGCTCAGCACCGTTACCGCGGTGCTCAACACCGGGCAGACGGCGATCCTGGGCGCGGTCAACGTGACGGGAGCCTCGTCGGTCCCGCCGCCGCCCCGGACGACCACCGTCGTGCCCGCCCCCCGCACCACGACGCGCACCGCTGCCCCGAGCGCCGGGGCCAGCGGTACCCGCACCACCAGGGCGACGAAGTCGCCCACCAAGTCGCCGACCCGCGCGATTCCGCAGATCCGCATCCCCGACTACGGCGGAGCGGACGACGAGGAGACCGACTCCGAGACGCCGACGCCCAGTGCACCGTCGGCGTCGTCGTCGGATTCCGCGGTCGCCTTCCCGGTGGACGTCATCAAGGGATCGGGATCGGTCAACCCGATCCCGTCCGGCCTGCTCGTCGCGACGATCGTGATCCTCGGCGGTGTCCTTGGCGCGGCGATCCGCTTCGTCTACGTCTACACGCGCTCGCCCGACCACGCGGCCTGAGCGCACTTTCCCGTTCACCCAGCACCGGCCGTCGGGCGGCTTCTCGAGCCGCGGAAGTGTCCGATACGTGACAGGTCGCGTGTCTCGTCCGTGACTGCCCGCGTCCGCATCCGGCGATGGAATGAATGCGCACCATCCGCACGGAAGGGATCACCGGGGGGACTCCGGGAAGGGACTGTGCGGCCATTCGAGTCACCGGACGGACCGCGCTGTCGGACCAGGACCCGACAGCGCGGTTCGACCGCAGGATTTTTGCGAGACCTCGCACAACGGCGTCGGGGGGCAGGGCGGAGGGGCGGTGCACGGCCGCCCCTCCGTCACCGGCCTTGTGGCTGAGTGCCCGACCCTGGAACGCGCCTCGACATGCGCGTGGACCTGCGCCTCGGAGTCCGCCTAGAGCTGCGCCGCGGCGGGGACCGGCTTGACCGTCCAGCGCCTGCTTCCCGGAGTGTGGGGGACGGTGGCCCGCACCCGGCGGCCCAGCCGCGCGGCCCGTCCGGCGGCCATGTAGTCCGCCCGGCGGGCGGCGGCCAGGTGGTCGGCCATGGGTGTTGCGAACATCGATTTCTCCTTGGTCGGATTGCCTGCACCAAGGCTCGTCGCGCCGCCTCGCGCTGCCATCCGTGGTGACCACCGAACTTTCCCGGCCCCACCACCGAGGTCCGCGAAGCAACCACCTAGTTCGGGTATGGCGGCGGGACGCGTTCGGGTGTTTACCGACCCGGTCACCCAGGAACCATGAAATGTGGGGCGAACAGCGCCCGGTGAGCGGCATGAACCCGCCGGTGACGAGGAGGTTTCGATGCCCGGCAAGTCGAGCAACGTGAAGAACGAGAAGCAGTACGAGGCGCTCAAGGACAAGGGCATGTCCAAGCAGCGCGCGGCGCGGATCGCCAACTCCCCCAATGCCTCGTCCAACGGCGGCAAGGCGAGCGGCTCGGGCGGTTCGTCCAAGCAGGGCGGCACGACGGCCCAGCACAAGGCCGCGGGACGCAAGGGCGGCAAGGCTGCGGCGAAGTCATGAGGGCCCGCGGTGTCCTCGAGCTGACGCCCGCCAAACGGGCAAATCGCCCACGGGCGATCCCTAACAGCACTGTCAAGAAAATGACATGTACCGATAGGCGAGGCATCGCAGCGGGCATACCGCTTCACAGAGCACGAACACCACATGCCCCCAAAAACACGAGGAGTCGTCATGCGAATCGGTGGAAGCCTTTTCCTCATCGCACTGGGCGCGATCCTGACCTGGGCCGTCAAGGTCAACAACACGCACGGTTTCAACGTCCACGACGCAGGCATCATCCTGATGATCGTCGGCGCCGTCGGTCTCGCGATCACGCTGATCTGGATGAGCACGCGTCGCCGTACCGACGTCATCACCAGTGGCCCGATGGGCGCTCGCCGCTCGACCGTCGTCGAGCCGAACGACCCGGCGTACGGGCCGTACTAAATCGAAGAGCGTGGTGTGCTGACAGCACATCTGCACTGAGCAGCAACGCCGCCCTCCCGTACGGCGGCGTTGCTGCTTTGTGTTCCCGCACGACTTTCTCTTTGTCCCATAAGGGGATTCGTCGCAGTGCGCGCTCGGCCTCAGTGCCGTGCGAGGGTGGCCCAGACCGTCTTGCGCGGGCCGAAGCTACGCACACCCCAGTCCTCGCTCAGCCCGGCGATGATCTGCAGCCCGCGCCCGTGCTCGTCGTCCGGCTTCGTGCTGCGCAACACCGGCATGCCCTGACCGTCGTCGGTCACCGACAGCTCCAGCCCGTCGTCGCGGAATGCGACCGCGATGCTGACGGTCGACGCGCCGGCCTGCGTTGCGTTGGCGATGAGCTCGCTCAGGCACAGCTCCAGATCGGCGGAGATGTCCTCGTCGGGTTCCATCCCCACTCCGAGCGCTGCGTGACGCCACCAGTCGCGTGCATGCGAAGGTGCTGAAGACCTGCACGCCAGGACCGTGGTCAGGCGGAGTGGAACAGACATCACGAACCCGTCGGCGTCGGTTTGATCGGCCATTGCGGCGTACCCGAACACGCAGACGATCAATCTCGATCAATCCGGGCGGGCACGGTGGGTGCAGGTGGCCGCACGGGTAGGCCGAAGGTATGAGCACTCCACTAGCCGGAAAGAAGATCGCGTTCCTCGTCGCCAACGAGGGCATCGAGCAGGTCGAGCTGACCTCGCCGTGGAAGGCCGTCGAGGACGCCGGTGGCGAACCCGTCCTCGTCGCCACGAAGAAGGGTGAGGTGCAGGCGTTCAACCACCTCGACAAGGCCGACACCTTCGAGGCCACCGTCGCGACCGCGGACCTCAAAGCAGACGACTACGCCGGCGTCGTGCTGCCGGGTGGCGTCGCGAACCCTGACCAGCTCCGCACGGACGCCGCAGCCGTCGGCTTCCTCAAGCAGTGGTCCGGCGCGGGACGTCCGATCGCGGCCATCTGCCACGGGCCGTGGACCCTCGTCGAGGCAGATGTCGTGCGCGGCAAGACGCTGACCAGCTGGCCGAGCCTGCAGACCGACATCCGCAACGCCGGCGGCGACTGGGTCGACGAGGAGGTCTTCGTCTGCGACCGCGAGGGATTCACCCTGGTGACGAGCCGCAAGCCAGACGACCTGCCCGCCTTCGAGAAGGCACTCGTCGAGCAGTTCAGCTGACGAACGCGACGTCTTTCGTCTCGACCACCGCGGCCGTGCGGCCCGGTGCCGTCTGGAACTGCCAGTACAGGTTCGTGAACGAGATGACTTGGTCGGGCGGCGGCGCACCCCAGGCGGAGAGATCCTCCGTCGTGTGCGCGTCGCCGACCAGCGTCGTGTCGTAGCCGCGGGTGAACGCACCGTGGATGGTGGACCGCACACACGCATCGGTCTGCGCGCCCGTCACGATCAACCGGCCGACGCCCCGCTCGGCGAGCAGGGCTTCGAGCTCGGTCGCCTCGAACGAGTCGCCGTAGAGCTTGCGGACGATCGGCTCGGACGGACCCGGCTCGAGTTCGGGGACGATCTGCCACCCCTCGCTGTCGATCGGCATCTCGTCGTCGGAGTGCTGGACCCATACGACCGGCACGTTCTCGGCCCGTGCCCTGTCGACGAGCCCGGCGATGTTGGCGAGGACGGTTTCGCGCTGATGTGCTTGCCCCACCACGTTGTTCTGCACGTCGATGACGAGCAGTGCCGCGTTGGGCCGATTCTCGAGCGTGGTCATCGCAACTCCCCTACCGCATCGGCGGCACGCCGGACGCCGTCGATCTTGCGTTCGTTCCGACGCTAACCCCCAGCACCGACAACGCGGAAGACGGTCAGGCAGGCGGCTGCGGATCGATGCCCCGGGCGCGCAGCGCGGCCTGGGTGCGGTCGGCCGCCTGGAGTTTGTCGAGGATGCGCGACACGTGGTTCTGGACGGTCTTGAGCGACAGGTCCAGCTGGCGTGCGATCTGCTTGTTGCTCAACCCGTTCGCGAGCAGGTCGAGCACCTCGCGCTCACGCGCGGTCAGGCTCGCGTCGACGGCGGCCGACTCGCGTCGCTCCGGCGCGGTGACGAGCCGGTGCGCGATGGCCGCACCGAAGACCGCTCCCCCCGTCGCGACCGTGCGGATCGCCGCACTGATCTCGTCGGCGCTCGCGCCCTTCAGGATGTAGCCGCGCGCGCCGGCCTGCAGCGCAGCGAGCACCGAGTCGTCGTCGTCGACCATCGTGATCACGAGGACGGCAGTGGCCGGCGCGGTGACGAGCACCTGACGGGTCGCCTCCACTCCGGACGCGCCCGGCAGGTTGAGGTCCATCAGGACGACGTCAGGTGTCACGTCGTGAACGGCCTCGAGCGCCTCCTCGGCCGAGCCCACCGAGCCGACGATCTCGACGTCGGGCAGCGTGTTGAGCAGGCCGGCCAGTCCGTCGCGGAAGACCGGATGGTCATCGACGATCACGACCCGTGTCATGTCACTCCCGCCCCGGCCGGTCGCAGTGGCAGCACCGCGTCGACGCGCATTCCGGGCTCGGCACCGGTCACCGTGAGCCGTCCGCCCAGCTCCTCGGCGCGTTCGCGCATGGTGGCCAGCCCGTGCCCGCTGCTCGAGCCGTCGCCCGGGCCGAGGCCGTCGTCGACGACGCTGACGAGCAGGTCGGCGCCGTCGCAATTCAGTGTCACGCAGCAGTGCCGCGCTCCGGCATGACGCACCACGTTGGTCACCGCCTCGAGCACGATGCGGAACGCGGCCACCTCGACGGCGGCGGGAAGCCGGGTGACGTCGTCGGCAGCGTCGATGCGGGCCGCGATGCCTGCCGCGCGCGTCAATCGGTCGACCGCCTGGCGGCACGCACCGGCCAGACCCAGCTCGTCCAGCGCCGGCGGCCGCAATCCCTCGACGACGCGCCGGACGTCGAGGACGGTCGAGCGGATCTCCTCGCTCAGCTCGCCGAGTTGCCGTCCGGCGGCGTCGGGGTCGTTCGTGAGCAGTGCTCGCGCGGTCTCGGCCTTGAGCGTCAGGCCCGCGAGCGCGGGACCGATGCCATCGTGCAGGTCACGGCGCAACCGCCGGCGTTCCTCCTCGCGGGCCAGGACGAGACTCTCGCGCGTGCGTTGCAGGTCGGCGAGCAGCGACCGCGCGTGCAGCGAGGCACCGACATGCACGCAGAGGTCGCGCACGAGCCGCTGTTCGGACTCGCCGAGCACGCGGTCCGGACGCCGGTAGCGCAACTCCCCCACGACCGCGCCGTAGGCGGTCAGTTCGACGACCTCGTCGGAAGAATCGGCCGAACCCGCCACGACCACGCCGTTCGCGTCGCGCAGGCTGACGTCCTCGAGGTCGAGCTCGGTGCCCAGCTGCGCGACGGCTGCCTCGAGCAGGCGATCGACGTCGTTGGCTGCTTCGAACTGCGCCGTGAGCCCGGACAGCACCTCGTACGGTTCGCGCCACCGTCCGTACACGACGCGGTGCACGACGTGCTGCAGGCGGTCACGCAACGGGACGAGTGCGAGCGCCGCTGCCGCGGCGGCGAGCGCGGGCGGCCACCATGCGCTGCGGTCCGGGCTGAGCGTGGCGGCCACGACCACGACCACCGCGTACACGGCGACGATGCCGACGGTCACGAACACGGAGAGGATCGCCCGGTTCGCAGCGCGGCGCAGGTCGTACAGCCCGTTGTTCAACGTCGCCACCGCGACGGCGAGCACGAGCGGAAGCACGGCGAGGGAGAAGACGAATCGTGGCATCCCGCTGTTGCTGACGGCGGTGACGACGACGAGCGCGGTGATGATGACCAGCACGGCGACGCCCACCGCGCACGCGAACAGCAGCAGTTGCTGACGCACCACCACGCCACCGCGCCGCCACCGGCGCACGAGTCCGGCGATCGCGCCGCCCGCTGCGACCACGGTGAGCAGCGCACCGAGCATGTCGAACACCTGGAGGTTGTCGCCCGTCTTGCCGCCGGGTGTGAAGGGTCCGTGCCAGTGGTCGCCGAGACGGGTCTCGATCGGCGCGATGATCCCGCCGACGATCGAGCAGGCCATCGCCGCGATCACGGTCCATCGCAACCAGCCCCACCGCCCGCGTGGCAGCCGGCCGTCCGGGAAGTAGGCAGGGATCGCGGCGATCGACACGACAGAGGGCAGTGCGCGCAGCGTGACGCCGAACGTCACGAAGTAGGCAGCGCCGGCCACCGAGCCCGGGTCGGTCTTGATGCCGTGCACACCGGTCTCGGTGAGCGCTTCGGCGACGGCCGAGAGGACGGCCGACGCGAGGATCAGCCAGCCGATCACGTTGCGGGGCCGAGCGAGTGCGACGACCGCGCCGACGATCGCGGTCACCGAGGCGACGATGCCGGCGACGACCTCGTTGACGTAGTAGCTGTGCGTGCCGCTGTCGACCGCGGCGGCCGTCACCGATGCGGCAACGGTGACCGCAACGGACACGACGACCGCCGGCACGCTCCACGCGTGCCGACGGCCCTCGAAGATCACGTCCATATGGTGGCTCTTTCCGCGACTGATCGCACTAGCAGTGCACGGACGCGACGGCGTGCTGGGGCGGCCCGGTGAACTTCGGGTGGGTCGGGTTCCAGTTCTGGTGCTGCGTCACGTGCAGACTGACCGGCGCGCCGGTGCCGTCCGTGCCCACGAACGAGAACGTCAGGCCGAACACGAGGCCCTGCTTGGTCTCCTCCACGCCGAAGTGCTCACTCAGCCGTCCGGTCAGTACCGCGGTGGCCGGCCCGGTGGGTGTCGCGGTGACGTCGCCCTCGTCGTCGATGACGGTGACGTCCACCGCGGACGGGTCGTAGAACGTGAGCACGGCTCGGCCGCTGAACGTGGTGCTCGTGTAGAAGCCGACTGACTTGTTGATGGTGTTGTGCTCGTTGCCGTTGCCCGTGGCCTCGATCTGCACGTAGTTGTCAGCGAGATATACCGGGCAACCGGGTGCCGTCTGCCCGAGCGGCGTCTGCCACTCGTCGATGTTGGAGAACTGCGCGCTGTCGGTGCACGACTCGAGGACGGTGCTGCCGCACGCGAGCACGGGAGCGGTGTCCGCGTGTGCGGAGCCGGCGAAGGCGAGGCTTCCGCTCAGCAGTGCTGCGGACAGTGCCGCGACCCGGGCCTTCATGACGCCACCCCGGCGGTGACGACCGAGCCGCGGTGGCGGCGCACGATCAACGTCACGGCGACGGCCAGGCAGACGACCGCGCCCGAGGCCGCGACGATCTGCTCGGTCCAGTCGGCCGCGGTGTCGCGACGCCAGCCCGGCGCGCTGATGATGTTGAGCAGGCTCAGCAGCGACACCAGCACGCCACCGGCGACGATCTTGTTGCGGCGCACGAGTTCCGCGCCGACGAGCCACGGGATGACGAACAGCGCGAGCATCACCGGCTCGGAGTCCGGCATGTTCTCGATGGCGGCGGTGATCGCGGCGACCGGGTTCATCAGGCCGAGCGCGACAGCCAGTCCGACGAGCAGTCGGTTGTTCATGGCACTTCTCCTGTCAGTGGGCGATTCGATGCCCAGCAGGTTCGCCGTTCGGCGTTCCCGCGCAGAAGAGGCGCTTTCCCGTCGCTACCGGGAAGATCTCCCGGTTCGCGCCGGGCCGGTGCTGTCGCGCGCGATCAATTCGGTGGGCAGCAGCACGCGCTCGTGCGGACGTGCCGACGCGGGCTGGTCCTTGCTCGCGATCTGCCCGATCAGGGCGGCGGCCGCGGCACGTCCCTTGCCGGTGATGTCCTGGCGGACGGTGGTCAGTTCCGGGCTCAGCTGGCGGGCCAGCGGGCTGTCGTCGAAGCCGACCACCGACACGTCCTCGGGCACGCCGAGCCCGGCGTCCCGCGCGGCTCGCAGCACGCCGCTGGCCACCGCGTCGGAGAAGCACAGCACGCCGGTCGGCGGCGAGGTCCGGCGGAAGAGGTAGGTGCCGGCGTCGACCCCGCTGGCGACCGGATCGCCGTGCGGTCGACGGACGACCATGGGTCGCAGGCCGGCGTCGAGGAGCACCTGTGACCAGCCGGCAAGTCGTTCGCGCTCGTTGTGCGCTGCGTCCGGGTCGTGCGGCTCGGTCAGGACGCCGAACTCCCCCCGGATTCCCGTCGTGACGATCGCGATGTGCTCGTGCCCGAGGCTGACGAGGTGCTGTGCTGCGGCCGCCGCACCACCGCGGTCGTCGACGTTCACGCTCGGGTAGGTCGGGCGCGGATCGGCGTCGACGAAGACGAGCGGCACCTCACGCTTGATCAGCCACTGCACCGCGTCGGAGTCGGGCGAGCACGAGTAGACGACGGCACCGTCCATCGCGACGTCGCGGGCGGGCACGAAGTCGGACTGCTCCGTCGCGGTGGAGTCGTGCGGCAGCGACGGCAGCAGGGTGAGCGCGCGACCGGTCGGCGCGAGCTCGTCGGTGATCGCGGCGAGGAACGCGTTGGCGACGTGGTCGGTCAGTGCATACGTCAACGTGTCCGACAGCAGCACGCCGACGTTGCCGACGGTGCCGCGGGCCAGTGCCCGCGCCGCCGGATTCGGACCGGCGTAGCCGAGCTTCTCGGCCACGGACAGCACCTGCGCGCGCAGGTCGGCGGAGAGCTGGTCCGGGCGGGAGAAGGCGTTGGACACCGTCATGCGACTGACGCCGAGCGCATCGGCGATCGTCTGCAGGGTCACTCGCGCCATGCGGTCATCCTGCCCATGACGGAGGCACCGCCTACGCGGTGATCGGTTCGGTCTGCACCTGCGCAGCGGGCGGCGCGATCGCGTCGCCGAGCCGGTACAGGCCGCCGGCGACGAGCGCACGGGTGCGCCGGCCGCGCCGGGCGGCAGCCTCCTCGGCGGCGGTGACCGGAACGACGGGGGCGTCGGGCATCGCGCTGCGGACGAACTCGGTGCCGGAGCGGCCGGCCGAGAGGGACAGGGCGAGGTAGTTCACGGGTTCCATCGAGACCTCTGTAGTGCTTGTAGAACGGTATCTGTACCGATACAGTATGTCCGCTCTCTGTACCGGTCAAGCCGGATGGCGCCCGTTCTTCCCCGGCCCTCAGCTCGAGTGCGGCGGCGGTGCGGCGCGCAGCGCCGCGTGCGACGGAGGCTGCCCCGTCAGCCCGATCGGGCTCGGGCGCAGCCCCGACAGCGCGAACCGCACGTAGCGGTCGAGCAACCCCTCCGCGTCGTCACTCGGGATGTCGCTGACGGTCGACAGCATCCGCAGGATCACGCCGAGGTCGGCCGTCTCGATCTCCGGCCGCACCGCCCTCGACTCCTTGCCGCGAGTGAGGATGCCGTCGACGACGGGCTCGATCCGTGCCTCCATCTGCACGAACCACTCCTCGTTGGCGCCCGGACCGAAGACGTCGTGCAGACCGCGGTCGCCGGCCATCAGGTGCAGCAGGCGGGTCAGGAAGTCGCTGAGCCCCTGCCAGGGATCCTCGATCGCGGCCGCCTCGTCGGCGATACCGGTGATCTGCTCGAACCGCTGCGCGAGGAACGCGTCGATGAGCTCGTGCTTGTTGCGGAAGTTGCGGTAGGCGGTAGCGACGTTGACGCCCGCCTCGGCCGCGATGTCGTCCAGGGTGACGGACAGGCCGCGAGTCGTGAACAGTCGCTGCGCTGCGTCGATGAGCGCCTGCCGGTTGCGCGCGGCGTCCGCACGCAACCGGCGAGGCTCGCACTCGCTCATCAGACGTGCATCGCCACCGCGTCGAAGTCCTCGTTGGCACCGAGGTCTGCGACACCGCGTCGCAGCAACGGGGCGACGATCGCGGCGGTCACGAGGAACACCGCCGCACCGACCCAGAACGCGACGACGTAGCTGTGCACCGCGGCATTTGCGAGCACGGTCGCGGACGGAGTACCGAACGCATGAGACGAAACGTATCCCGTCGCCGCGCTCGTGGCGATGGTGTTGAGCAATGCGGTACCGATGGACCCGCCGATCTGCTGAGCGACGTTGACCGTCGCCGACGCCACGCCCGCCTCGTGGGCCGCGACCCCGAGCGTGCCGAGGCTGAACGACGGTGCGAACACCAGGCCGAGGCCGACCGCGAAGAGCAGCAGCGACGGAAGGATCGTCGTGGCGTAACTCGAGTGCAGGTCGATGCGCGTCAGCAGCGCCATACCCACGGCACTGATCACCAGACCGGACGGGACGAGCAGCCGCGCGCTGTAGCGCGACAGCAGCACCGTGTTCGTGAGGCCGGCGCTCGCCATGACCACGACGGTCATCGGCAGGAACGCGAGGCCCGTCTTGATCGGGCTGTAACCCAGCGTCGCCTCGAGGTAATAGGTGAGGAAGAGGAAGACGCCGAACATGCCGACCGAGGCCAGGAACATCGCCACGTACGCGCCTCCCCGGTTGCGGTCGGCGACGACGCGCAGCGGCAGCAACGGGTTCGCCACCCGCGTCTCGGCGACGACGAAGGCGACGAGCAGGACGACGCCGACCAGCAGGAAGCCGATCGTCAGTGAGTCGCTCCAGCCCGCGCTCGCCGCGTGCGCGAAGCCGTACACGATCGCGAACATGCTCGCGGTCGCCAGCACGGTGCCGGCGCGGTCGATGCGCTGGCGCAGCTCGCCCGCCGTGTGCGCGGGCAGCAGGGCGAGCGCCCCCACGGCCGCGATCACGGCGAAGATGACGTTGACGTACATGGTCCAGCGCCAGTCGAGGTACTCGGTGAGCGCGCCGCCGAGCAGCAGGCCGATCGACGCACCGGCACCGGCGATGCCGCCGTAGATACCGAACGCCTTGCCGCGCTCCTTCGGCTCGGTGAACGTGGTCGTCAGCAACGAGAGCGCGGCGGGCGCCAGCAGCGCACCGAAACCGCCCTGTACCGCGCGCGCGACGACGAGCATCCCGAAGTTCACCGCGGCACCGCCGACGGCGGACGCGGCGGCGAAGCCGAGGACGCCGATGAGGAACAGGCGCTTGCGGCCGAACAGGTCGGCAAGGCGGCCGCCGAGGAGCAGGAGGCTGCCGAAGGCGAGCGAGTAGGCGGTGACGATCCACTGCCGGTCACCGTCGGAGAAGCCGAGCGAGGACTGCGCGTGCGGCAGGGCGATGTTCACGATCGTGCCGTCCAGCACGACCATGAGCTGGGCGATGCCCAATAGGGCGAGGATCCACCAGCGGCGGCCGGACGCGTCGTGGGCGCCCGGGCGGGTGGAAGGAGCGGCGTCCCCGGCGGTCGGCCGGGTTTCGACTGTGGTCACGGAAGGACCTTTCTGAACCGGAAGTGAGGTGCTGCGCTGAACCGGAGTGACGTGCGGCCCTGAACCGAAGTCAGGAGCTGCGTTTCATTCTCGCACGTAACGCAGGCTGCTCCTTCGCTTGTTCCACCACGTTCCCGTGACCCTCACCACGTAATCTCCGCTCCCCCCGTCGACCAACCAGAAATCGGCGCCGAAAACGGTCGCGCGACGGGGAAGTGCTCGGTGGAGTGACGATTTCTGGAACGTGTTCTAGTCTCCTCGGGAGACCTGCCGACCCGCTGCCACCCCTTGCGACCGGAGCCGACGATGACCGCGACGAAGACCGAGACCGGCCTGCAGGCGAGCGACGCCACCCTTCGCCTGCCTGCACATAACGGTGACCTGATGGTCTCTGCGCTGCGTCGGCATGCGAACCGCCCGATCATTCATCTCGGCGACATCACGCTCACCGGCAAGCAGGTCGCCGACCGCATCAGCCAGTACGTCCAGGCCTTCGACGCGTTGAACGCCGGCGTCGGCACGCCCGGCGCGCTGCTCGCGCTCAACCGTCCCGAAGTGCTGTTCATCATCGGCGCGAGCCAGACGCAGGTGTACCGCCGTACGTCGCTGCATCCGCTCGGTTCGGCCGACGATCACGCCTACGTCATCAACGACGCCGGCATCACCACGCTGATCATCGACCCGGTGTTCACCGAGCGCGCCTTGCAGCTGCTCGAGAAGTGCCCCGGCCTGAACCAGGTGCTCACCATCGGTCCGGTGCCGCCCGAACTCGCGCACGTCGGCACCGACCTCGTCGCCAAGGCCGCGGAGTTCGACCCGCAGCCGCTCACCGCGCGCATGGTCCCGCCGGACCAGATCACGTCCATCACCTACACCGGGGGCACGACCGGCAAGCCCAAGGGCGTCATCGGGCTCGCGAGCAGTTTCAACACGATGACGCAGATCCAGCTGTCGGAGTGGGAGTGGCCGGAGAACCCGAACTTCCTCATGTGCACTCCCCTGTCGCACGCGGGCGCGGCGTTCTTCGTGCCGATCGTCATCAAGGGCGGCACGCTGTTCGTCCTGCCGAAGTTCGACCCCGCCGAGGTGCTGCAGACGATCGAGGAGAAGAAGATCAGCGCGACGATGCTCGTGCCGACGATGCTCTACGCGCTGATGGACCACCCCGACTCGCGCACGCGCGACCTGTCGTCGCTGCAGACCGTCTACTACGGCGCGTCGGCCATCAACCCGGTGCGGTTGAAGGAGGCGATCGAGCGCTTCGGCCCGATCTTCGCGCAGTACTACGGGCAGTCCGAGGCGCCGATGGTCATCACCTACCTCAGCAAGCAGGACCATGTCAGCGGCGACGACCGGCGGCTGTCGTCGTGCGGCCGGCCGTCGGCGTTCATCCGCACCGCGCTGCTCGACCAGGACGGTAACCCGGTGCCGCAGGGCGAACCGGGCGAGATCTGCGTCAGCGGCACGCTGCTCGCCGGTGGTTACTGGAACCGTCCGGACGAGACGGCCGAGACGTTCCGCGACGGTTGGCTGCACACCGGCGACGTGGCGCGCGAGGACGAGGACGGGTTCTGGTACATCGTCGACCGCACCAAGGACATGATCGTGACGGGCGGGTTCAACGTCTTCCCGCGCGAGGTCGAGGACGTCGTCGCGGAGCACCCGATGATCGCGCAGGTGGGCGTGATCGGCGTGCCGCACGAGAAGTTCGGTGAGGCGGTGACCGCGATCGTCGTACTTCGTCCCGATGCCCCCCGCGACGAGCAGGCCATCGCCACCATGACCGCGGAGGTCCAGGACGCGGTGAAGCAACGCAAGGGCTCGGTACAGGCGCCGAAGCAGGTCATCGTCGCCGACGCGTTGCCGATGACCGCCCTCGGCAAGATCGACAAGAAGACATTGCGCGCGCAGTTCTGGACGGGAGACCGCGCCGTCGGCTAGGACGCGCCGGACGGAAGGCCCAGCTCGGGAAACAGGTCGGGACGGAAGAACGTCACCTGGTTCGTGATACGCGTACCCGCGAGCTCGACGAGGTTGACGCTGTGCGCGAGGAACGCCTGCTGTGGGTCGTCCCAGAGGTAGTGCCCGAAGGCGAGCTGCCCGTTGGCCCGGGTCGGAATCACCCGCCATCGCCGCTGTGCGCCGAACGGACGGCGAAGCAGGAACTCGATGACGTCGTCTCGTCCCGCGTACCACTCCGGCATCGGCGGCATCGAGAACGTGGTGTCCACGGTCAGCAGTTCGACGAGTGCGTTCACGTCACCGTCGTCCCATGCCTGCACGTAACGCTTGATGAGCGTGGCGAGCTCGTCGTCATCGATCGCTCTGAGCACGGCTTGCTGGCTCTGCTCCGGGACCCGCTCGCTGACCGAGCGATGTGCGCGCTGCAGCGAGCTGTAGACCGAGGTCGTGCTCGTACCCAACAGGTCGGCCGTCTCCTCGCCGCTGTAGCCGAGCACGTCACGCAGCACGAGGACCGCTCGCTGGTTGGCGGGCAGATGCTGCAACGCGGCGACGAACGCGAGCTCGACGCTCTCGAGCCGGTCGTAGCGCGTTTCCGGCGAGTCGAGAATGGCGGCCGCGACCAGTTCGGCCGCCGGATACGGCTCGAGCCACGGCACGTCCTCGAAGCGACCCCGCGCGACATCGTGCGGGTCGGCGGCCGGCCCGAAGTCGACGGGCAGCACGCGCTGGGGGCGGCGCTCGATGAGCTTCAGACAGGCATTGGTCGTTATGCGGTAGAGCCACGTGCGGACCGAACTGCGTCCCTCGAAGTTCGCGAGGCCGCGCCACGCGCCGAGCAGCGCCTCCTGCAATGCGTCGTCCGCGTCGGCGGACGAACCGGTCAGCCGGTAGCAGTACGCGTGCAGTTCGGCGCGATGCGGGGTAACCAGATCGCGGTAGGCGACCTCATCGCCGTTGCGCGCCGCGTCGATCAGCGCGGTGGTCTCGTCCGTCATGGCCGCGGTGTCGGTTGCCAGAGGGCGACGGCGCCCGTTGCTTCGGTCCTGACGACGCTGCGGCGGCCCACCGGGCCCTGCCGTGGATCGAGCAGGACGCATGCGCCGAGCCGCTGCGCGCGATGCGTGACCTCGTCGACGTCGGCCACCCGGACATACGGCAGCCACTCTGGGTCGAGCGCGCCGCACTCCACGATCCCGCCTCCGATCCGATCGCCCATCGGTATCGCCACGTACGTCTGGCCCGCCGCGGCGACGCTCTCGCTGCGCCAGTTGAGCAATCCTGACAGGAAGTCGAGCGCCGCAACGCGGCTGGCGGTGTGCAGTTCGAGGTGAACGAGGCCGGCCGCTCCGGCTCCTCGCCTCACGCCAACACCTCGCTGGGCTCCGGGGCCGACGCGAGCTGCTCAGCAACCCGCGCTGCGGCGATCGGTCGGCGCGACGGGAGGAACGACGCGGCGACCGCACCGACGGCGGAGATCGCGGCCGCGGTGAAGATCGCGGGGCGGAAACCGTCGGTGAACGCGTGCGCCGAACCGTAGTGACCAGCTCCGGAGAACACAGCGACCGTGACCGCGATGCCGAACACACCGCCGAGTTCTCGCATCATCGTGTTCGCACCAGCGGCCTTGCCGATGTCCTCCTTCGCAACGGCTCCGACGACGGAGTTCTGCGCTGCGGGAATGGCGAGCGAGACGCCCACGCCTCCCACGATGAGCGGGGCGATGAGGCGGGTGTAGCTGAGGTCGTCACTGGCGATGAGCGCTACCCAGCCCAGTCCGAACGCCTGCAACGCGAGGCCCGTCGTCATCAACGGTCGTTCGCCGATGCGGTCGGCAAGCGCGCCGGCGATCGGGGCGATGGTGATGAACGTGGCCGTCCACGGCAACAGGCGAAGTCCGGTCGCCAGCGGCCCGTAGCCGAGACCGCTCTGCAGGTATTGGGCGAAGAAGAACACCGCGGCGAACAGCGCACCGAGCGTGCAGAAGATCGCGGCATTGCCCGCCGAGAATGCGCGGGATCGGAACAGGCGCACGGGGATCATGGCGTGCGGGGTGCGCTTCTCGAACAGCACGAATCCGACGACGACCAGCGCACCCCCCGTCAGCGTGCCGAGTACCTCGGCGCTCGACCACCCGGAATCGTTGCCGCGGACCAGCGCCCACACCAGCCCGAAGACGCCGACCGTGATCAAAGCCAACCCACGTACGTCCAGGGGCGTGCGCGGGCCGAAGGTCTCGGGCAATCGCGTCATGGTGAGGACGGCCGCGGCGAGGCCGATGGGGACGTTCAGCCAGAAGATCCACTGCCACGCGAGACCCTGGACGACCGCACCGCCCACGAGCGGACCGGCGGCGACGGATACGCCCGTGATAGCGCTGAAGATGCCGAGCGCCGCGCCGCGCTTCTCCGGCGGGAACGCCGCGCTGAGCAGGGCCAGTCCGACAGGCAGTAGCAGGGCGGCGCCCGCACCCTGCACGACGCGGGCGACGATGAGGGTGCCCACGTTGGGTGCGAGTGCCGACGCCGCGGACGCGAGCGCGAACAGTGACAGTCCGCCGGCATATATCCGCCGTCGGCCGAACCGGTCACCCAGCCCGGCGCCGGCGATCATGAGCACGGCGAAGCTGAGGTTGTAGCCGTTGACCGTCCATTCGAGCTGTTCCACCGACGCGTGCAGATCCGCGTGGATGGTGGTCAACGCGCCTGCGACCACCAGGGTGTCCAAGGCCGCCATGAGCGAGCCGATTCCGGTGAGCGCGACGATCCATGCCGTCGTTCGCCCTGTCGTTGGTGTCACGGCCATCTCCCTCGGGTCGGTGCAGGCCGCATCGCGGCCCTCGGGAGTACAGATCCGTGGCGTCGTCGAAATCCATCGCGGTTTGCCGTCGGTCAGCCCCTGGGGTGGGCGGCCCGCCGACGCGGGGAGTGTTTCTCCGCCCTTCATGAGAAACGCTCCCGGCGTGGGCCGTCGGTCAGCCCCTGGGGTGGGCGGCGAGCCACTCGGCGAACGTGATGTGACCGATCCGCGCGACGCCGACCGCGCCTGGCGCGAGTCACTGCGGTCGGTCACCATTGCGCAGCTCGCCCGCACCGTCGACAAGGACTACAACAGCCCGGTCATGGCCACCGTCGGCGCTTGGCTCGCCGAACAGGCCGACGCCTGACGCCCATGGCGTGCTAGCGCTTCGCGCTCTTGCGGCGGATCGCTGACGCGATATCGGCGATCTCGTCGAGTTGGCCGGCGGAGATCGCGTAGATGAATTCGTAAGCTTCGTCGTTCGTCATCGTCAGGCGTCTGCCGTTGATGCCGAGAAAGGCGATGAGCGCGCCCAAGGCCAATCGCTTGTTGCCGTCGATCAGTGCGTGATTGCGCGCAACTGAATGGGTCAAGGCCGCTGCCTTCAGCTCCAACGTCGGATATGCGTCGCTGCCGAGCATTGACGCTTGTGGGCGAGCGGCTGCAGCCTCGAGCAATCCCAGGTCCCGCACTGCGGGGGCCGTACCCAGCACTCGTCCGGCCACGTGCAGCAGTTCTGCAGTGGTCAGGTAGATCATTCGCCGAGGCGACGCAGCGCTTCGGCGAAACGCGGCAACTCGGCGTCGAGCACCTGGTCGAGGAGATCGGCTCGACTGTGGTTCTCGACGTACTCTCGGATCGCCTGACGAGCCACATCCTGCATCGACCGAGCCTCGAACTCGGATCGAGAGCGCAGCGCCTCTGCTTCCTCGGCGGTCAACCGCAAAGTCATCGCCATAGGCTGAGGGTATCAGTCGTGATACCAGATTCTCGTCGCTCGGGCGACATACAGTCGGACCGCTGATCGCGGCTTTGCTGGATGACGCCATTCGGGGTCCGTTCGAGCGAGGATGCCGTTGTCGGCGGGTAACGATTGGTTCGTGGACGGGGACGAGGCTCGGCGGTTGATCAGGGCGGAGCGCGAGGAGACGCTCGCGCGGCTGGCGACGCTGACGCGGGAAGTCGAGGACGTCTCGTCGGCCGCGGCCGGCAGCAACGTCGACGACGAGCACGATCCCGAGGGCGCGACGATCGCTTTCGAACGCGAGCAGCTCGCGGCCCTGCGCGATCGGGCCCGGGAGTCACTGGCCGAGCTGGACGCGGCCGAGGCCCGGCTGACCGCCGGTACGTACGGGATCTGCGAGTCCTGTGGCAACCGCATCGCCGACGAGCGCCTCGCCGCCCTGCCCGCGACGCGTCGCTGCGTCCGCTGCGCCGCCCGTCCCTGACGGCCGCCCTGCCCGCGACGCGCCGGTGCGCTACGCCGCCCGCCGCTGACGCGACCGGCAGGCCCCGGCGAGCCTTTGTGGCCGGAGCCTCGAGCGGGTCTGAACGATCTTTGAGTGCTTTGAGTCGGGCTTTGATTCGGCTCCGAGTCGATTTTGAGAGCGACACCCGAGGGTCTCGATAACAACTTCGGGAGGTCACCATGAACGCAGTAGCCACGTCAGCCGTCGCATACGCAGCGACCCAGTCCATCGACATCGACCGGTTCCGGCACGAGGCCGTCGTCGGGGCGGACGTCACGGTCACCGAACTTCGCAGCGCCGCCCGTTCGGCCGGTCTTCGCTATCCGCACCGCGCAACCGAGCCCGCCATGACCATGGCCGAGCACATCGAGCAGGCGCTCACGAACCGCTCCTGGCTGCGGCAGGGCTCGCCCATCCCCCTGCTCGCCGAGGTCTGGATGGTCGACGCGCACGGAAGGTCGCACGTCCTGACCCGCGACGACCGCCTCGGCACGGTGCAACGCGACCTCGTCGTGGCCCTGCGCGACGGCAGCGCGATCACCCACGTGGTCGTCGGCCTGGCCGCGCCGCAGCTCAACCGCACGGCCATGCTCGTGTCGTTCACCGACCGCGCGTCCGCGGCCCGTGCGGCCGAGGCGGTCGCCGCTCTCGCCCGCCCCGTCGCGCTCGATCTGCTGGACGAGACCGCCATGCTGCTGGTCGCCGGCTTCGGCGGCATCGACATCTACCCGCAGGGCACCGCGCTGTTCGTCGAGATCGCCGACCACGATCAGGCGGTCGTCGACCGCGACGTGCGCACCGTAGAGGACGTCTGCTTCGAGCAGGGCGCTACCGCGGTGCGCGAGTCCGCGGCCCACCACATCGCCGAGGCCGACGACGCGCTCGCCACCGCCTGCCGGCCCGTGCACGAGGCGCTGGGCTATGTGCCGGTGCACGACGGACCCGTCCCGATGTCGCAGTTGGCCGCGTTCGTGCTGCGCTGCGACGAGATCCAGCGGCGCGTCGGCCTGCACCTCACCGTCTTCGTCGACGGCAGCACCGGCGTCGTCACCTGCTGGCCGCCCCTGGGCACGGACGCCCGCCTGGCCGAGCTCGCCCGGGTCGCCCTCACCACGTCGCGCTGAGCAGGCCGCGCCGAGCAGGGCTCGTCAGGCAGGTAGTCGTGCGCACTCCGCTGAGAGACGTCCTCCGTCCCTGGGTATGGAGCACTCGACGCGTACACCCAGGCGCGCGGACGGAGGTCGCAGATGCCCACGGCTACCGCGACCGACGCATCGCCCTGGATCCCCGACACGCGCAGCGTGCGCAGGCTGGGCGAGGCCGTGCAGGACTGCCGCGGCTGCGAGTTGTATCGCGACACGACCCAGGCGGTCTTCGGAGCGGGTGCGGCCCGCGCCGGGATGATGCTCGTCGGCGAGCAGCCCGGCGACGTCGAGGACCGTGAGGGCGTCCCGTTCGTCGGGCCGGCGGGACGGGTTCTCGACAGGGCACTGATCGAAGCGGGGATCGATCGCAGCACGGTCTACGTGACCAACGCGGTCAAACACTTCCGGCACGAGGACCGCGGCAAGCGCCGACTGCACAAGACACCCCAGACGAGGCACATCACCGCCTGCCACCCCTGGCTCTCTGCAGAACTGAGGACCGTCAAGCCCGAACTCGTCGTCCTGCTGGGCGCGGTGGCCACCCGCTCGGTGCTGGGGCCGGCGGCTCGCGTGCAGCGCGATCGCGGTGCGGTGCGCGAGGCCGACACCGACCTCGGGCCGCTGTCGACGCTCATCACGATCCATCCGTCCGCGGTCCTACGCAGCGATCCGGACGCTCGCGCGCAAGCCTTCGACGGGCTCGTGGCCGATCTGACGATCGCGCGGCGGTGGCTGGTATGACGGCCGTCGTCGACCTCGATCTCGGCGAGCGCATCAACGCGCTCTACCTCGATCCCGAGGCGTGCGCGCAAGCTGCCGGTCTTCGATATGTATTGGACGCCGAGCCAGGGGTGCGTCGGTTGCGGCGCGGGCGCGGATTCAGTTTCGTCGACGCGCAGGGCCGTCCGGTGAGCAAGGACGAGCGCACCCGCTTGCTCGCGCTCGCAGTTCCGCCCGCGTGGCGCGAGGTGTGGTTGAGCACCGACGCGGACGGGCACCTGCTCGCCACCGGCATCGACGACCGCGGTCGCAAGCAGTACCTCTACAACGAGCGGTGGCGCGAGATGCGCGAGCTGCTCAACTTCACGCGGCTGATCCCGTTCTCCGACCAGCTACCCGCCGTGCGGCGGATCATCGACAAGCAACTGCGGCGCCGTACGCTCGATCGCGAGCGCGTCCTGGCCGCGATGGTGCGCATCATCGACAGCACCGCGATCCGCATCGGCAACGAGGTGTACGCGGACGAGAACGAGTCGTACGGGCTCACGACGTTGACGCGCAAGCACGTCGACGTCAGCGGTGACATCGTGCGCATGTCGTTCACGGCCAAGGCGGGCAAGCAGGCCGAGATGCAGTTCCACGATCGCGCCGTGGCCCGCGTGGTGTCGTCGCTGCTGACCAAGCGCGCCCGCCGGCTGTTCACGGTCGACGGCACGGCCATCGACTCCGACGCGGTGAACGCGGCACTGTCGGACTGGTCGAAGTTCCGCATCACCGCGAAGGACTTCCGCACCTGGCACGGCACCCGCGTGGCGTTCGAGTGGATCGAGAACCTGCCGGACGGGATGGACTCCGACCAGGCCGCGCTCGGCGCGGTCGACTCGGCCGCCGAGTGGCTGGGCAACACGCGTGCGGTGGCGCGCGCGTCCTACGTGCACCCGCAGCTGCTCTCGTCCGTCGAGCAGGGCATGTTCGACAGCCTGGTGCCGAAGAAGACTCCGCGCGCACCCGCCGGGCTGACCGCACCCGAACGGCGGCTGCGCGAGTTCCTGATTGCCTGTTACGCCGAGGTCCCGGTGCCCGTGTTGCGCGATTCGGGACGATCTTCCTGACCCTGGACGCGAGGCCGGTGTTAGCTCCTGGACGGGGTGTGCCCAAAGATCGCCCGACTCCACTACGGTCGGAATCGGACTCGGACGCAACGGAGCGGGGAGGGCGCAGCGTGACCGACGTCGCCGGGGAACTCGGTCGGCTGCCACTCTTCGGCGAATTACCCGCTGACGCCGTCGAACAGCTCGCGAGCAGGGCGCACTCCCGTCGCCTCTCGCGCGCGCAGATCCTCTTCTCGCAGGGTGAGCCCGCGGACCATCTCTTCGTGGTGCGCAGCGGCAGCCTGCGGGTCTCGGTCAACTCCCCGCACGGCGACGACCTCATCCTCACCGTGCTGAAGCCCGGCGACACCATCGGGGAGCTGTCGGTGCTGGACGGGCAACCGCGCTCGGCCGCGGTCGAGGCGCAGGAGGCCAGCGAGCTGCTCGCCGTCCCCGCGGCCGACATCCGCGCCGCGCTGCTCGATCACCCGAGCGCGATGCTCGCGGTCGTCGAGCAGCTGTCCGCGAGCGTGCGCCGGCTGACCGACACCGCTGCCGACCTCGTCTTTCTCGACGTGCCGCGCCGGCTCGCGAAGCTGCTGGTCAACGAGGCGACGAAACGGCCGGACGGTTCGGTGGTGTGCGAGTTGAACATGAGCCAGGCGCAGGTCGCGTCAAGGCTGGGTGCGACGCGGCAATCACTCAACCGGGCGCTGAGCGAGTTCGCGCGGCGTGGGTGGATCGCCGTCGACGGTACGGCCGTGCAGCTCGACGACGCCGAGGCGCTGCGTCGCTTCGCCGGCTCCTGACGTCGCGCGAATTTTGGCCTCTGGTGGACACCTACCGTCCAGCAGAGGCCAAAATTCGCGGCGGTATGTGGTCAAGCAGAGGCGTTGCCGGCGACGGAACGGAGCACGGCCTTCACCTGGTACGGCGTGAGCTGCGGGTGCTTCGACAGCAGCCGCGCGACGAGGCCGGTGATGTGGGGTGCGGCGAACGAGTTGCCCGTCATCTTCATCGTCGCGCCGTCGAGCCATGCGACCGGTGTGTCGATTCCCGGTGCACCGAAGTCGGCCGGCGGCTTCGGGTTCGCGAACACGGTGAACGGGTCGTTGCCCCGCGTCGCGGCGACGGAGATGACGCTGCTGAACTGCGACGGGTAGGTGTCGGCCGGGACGTTGTTCATCGCGCTCACGAGGACGACGTTGGCCTGCGCGGCCTCGTCGGCAATCTCGTGGAACTCGGCGAACAGGTCGGCCCGGTTCGTCGACAGCGACAGGTTGATGACGCGCGCACCGGACGCGATCGCCCACCGCAGTCCCGCGGCGAACACCTCGCCCTTGCCCGATAGGCGCGCACCCAGGACGCGGACGCTGAGGATCTCGCACTGCGGTGCCGTGCGCCGGATGATCGCCGCGCACGCGGTGCCGTGACCGAAGAGGTCCTCGTGCGGTCCTTCCGCCAGCTCGACCTCGTGCTCGTCGCGGTTCCACGTCAGCACCGCACCGTCAGCGTGCGGGCCGACCGCATCCGGATGCGTGTGGTCGACGCCGCTGTCGACCACGGCGACACGGATACCGGAGCCGTCCGCTTCGTCGAACGCCCATGCCGTGTCGATCGGGATGCTGGGTTGAAGGGGCGTGGGCGGGTTGAACACTCCGGCCCACGCGGGCATCAGCGAGGAGGACGTGACGGTCCTCCCTTACGACGCGTGTAGGCGAGCACGCTCTCGATGACCTCGAGCGCGAGGCGTTGCTCGGCCGGGCCGGACGAACGCAAACCGGCGAGCAGGGCGAGGTAGCGACGCGTCATCGGATCGTTCGGACGCACCTCGGGTTCACGGGCCAGCGCCTCGGCGAGATCCGATCCTTCGGTCGCCGCGCGCGACAGTTCACGCAACAGCAGCGAGCCGATGCTGCGCATGGCATCGACGGCGAGGATGCCGGCCGCCGCCTGCGCGGCGAACGCGCTGGCCAGCTCGAGATCGTTCTCGACGTTGGGACGGTCGAGGTCGCGATCGAGCACGCTGAGCACGCCGAGCATGCGGTCGCCCGACTCGATGGGCACGGCCATCAGCGCGTTCGGTACGTAGTTCGTCGACTCCGCGACGTCGCGCGCGAAGCGCGGGTCGTCGTTGAGGTCGGTGACGGCGACCGGCTGGCCGCTCTGGGCCACCCAGCCGGCGAAGCCACGGCTGAGCGGCAACCTGGTGCCGATGATCTCCGCGGCGCCGACACCGTCGGCGGCCACGTAGACGAGTTGGTCGTTGTCCTCGTCCAGCACCGCGATCGAACAGGCCGCAGCGCCGAAAACTCGCCGCGCCACGGCCGTCACTGAGGTGGACACCCCCGCCGTTTCCGGCGGGGAGAGCGAGTCCGCAGCATCGGCCGCGAGCGCGGCGAGTTCTGAAAGCAGGTCGGCGGGTTCCGCCACTAGCTGACGACGTTGGGGTCAGGCTTGATGGCACCGGAGAAACCGAAGACCTCGCCGTCGCTGTGCTTCGGCCGGGTCAGGTGACCCTCGGTGTCGTCCTCGTCGTCGCTGGCCTTCGGACGGGTGAGGCCGGGAACGCCGTCCTCGTCGTCCGCGCCGAACTTCGGCCGGGTCAGGTGACCCTCGGTGTCGTCCTCGCCGTCGCTGGCCTTCGGACGGGTCAGGCCGGGAGCGCCGTCAACGGCGTACTCGGGGTCCTCCGCGCCGAACTTCGGCCGGGTCAGGTGACCGTCGGTGTCGTCGCCCTCGAACTTCGGCCTGGTCAGGCCGGGAGCTTCGTTGTCGAACTCGCTCATCGGAATCTCCTCCAGATTCGCCGGCCCTCCCGGCGTCGATAGGCATACCTTGCGCTATCCGGCTTCCGGCTGCTGTCCCTCCTGAGACAGCGAGCCTGTCAACTAGGTGACACCTCCCAGACCCGCCGATACCTGCGGTACCTCGGCCTGCGCGGTAGCACTGCTCGCTGCCCCGTCGAGCCCCAGCCGTCTGAGCCAACCGCGCGCATCAAGTTCGGTCAATACCGCGAGCGCGGCCTGGCGGGCAACGGCTGCCTCATCGCCACGCCCCAGCGTGTCGAGCCATGCGGCGTACTCGGCGCGCGCCCGTGCCGCGTGCAGCGTCGAGCCCCACTCCTCGAAGTTGCGGATGGCCGCGTGGAAGTGCGGCTCGACCTCGTCGGCGGCACCGTCACGAACCGCCACAAGTGCGGCAATACGTTCACGGAACGCGCGGTGGCCGGCCTGCACCCGTCCCGGTGGGACCTCGTCCACGATCGCGAAGAGCTGCTGCAGTGCGTCGTCGTCGCCCGCTTGCAGGGCCGCGTCCATCGCGTCGGGCCAGATGAAGATCATGTCGTCGAGGAGGCCGACGACGCCGACCATGTGCGTGGTCGCATCGAGGCCCAGCCGTGCCGCCGTGGCGAGCTCACCGCGATCGCGCGCCTCGTACATCTCGGTGGCCAGGGCGTACGCAACAAGCGTCGGGTCGTCGGCGTCGCGGGCTTCGGGCGAGGGGTCCGTGAAGCGGCGTGGCCGGTCGGTGGCGTCGGCGTACATGGCATCGACCCAGGCCAGTGCCACGTCACCGATGAAACTCTGCGGGTACGCCGCGGTGAGGAAGTGCTCGGCATCGGCCCAGCTGCCGAGCGCGACGCCACGGGTGGCGACGTTCAGGTCGTAGACCATCAGGTTGAGCGCGTCGGTGCCGGACCGCCGGCCTTCCTCCCGGCACTGCTTGAACATGGTCATGCTCTCGGCGATGTCCTTCGCCACCAACATGTTCGCCAAAGTGCTGCGCGAGTTGGCCGCGATGCGCGGCACCTGCGACTCGACGGCGAAGTCGAGCGCGTCTCGACAGAGCAGTTCGGCCAGCAGCGGTGACGTCGCGAGCATCGGAACGGCGAGTGATCCCAGGGCGTGCGCGAAGGCCTCCCGGTCGCCTACCGCGTCCGCGATCGACGCGCGCGCGAGCAACACCTCGTAGTCGATGTCGTTCATGTTCTGCCGCGCCACACCGATCGCGCGGCCCAACAGCAACAGGACGCGCTCCGCACCACGGACGTGCCGCAGGGCGTCCCAGTGTGGCTGCGCCATCTGCAGACCCGTTGTGTTGTCGCCGCGCAGGTGCGAGGTGGACATCGCCAGGTACGCAGCGGCGTGCCCTTGCTCGATGGCGTCGCCGGCACTCTCGTAGTACTCCATGGCGGGACGGGCGTGCAGGTCGACACCGTCCGCGTCGCCCGACTCGAAGCACGTACGAGCGAGCTCGATCTGCAGCGCGGCATGCATGGCTGGGTCATCGGCCTGCGCCAGCGCGGACTCGTAGTAGCGGCGCGCGTCCACCCAGGCTCCGAGCACGACGGCGCGGCTTCCCGCTCGACGCAATTGCTCCGTCGCCTGACGTCGCAGGTCGGCGAGGTCGGTGTCGCCGGGACCGCTCGCCTCGATCGCGTCGAGGTAGTGCTGGGCGAGCACGGGTGCGACCTCACCCGCGTCCGGCTGGGCGGAGAGGTATTCGGCGACAGCGAGGTGCTTGGCCTTGCGGTCGCGGCGCGACTGCGTGTTGTACGCGACCTGCCGTACGACGTCCTGCACGAAGCGGAACTGCCCGTACTCGGCGCTGAGCCGGCTGGTCACCGTCCCGAAGATCTCGGTGCGCGTCAGGCGGGTGAGGACGTCGTCGAGGTTTGCGACATCGGTACCCAGTGCGGCGAGCGCCTCGCGCGAGAACGTCAGCCCGAAGACGCTCGCGTCAGCCACGACTCGCCGCTCGGCCGGCGACAGCTGGTCGAGGCGAGCGGCGACCACCGCTTGCAACGATGCCGGTGCGCCGATCGCGTCCACGTCCAGCGCCGCACCGTCGGCGAGCACGTACACACCGCCGCGCGGCACGACGAGATCGCGGTCGATGAGCGAACGGACGGTCTCGATCGCATAGAGCGGCACACCTTGTGCGCGGTCGACCAGACCGTCGCGGACGTTGTGCGGCAGGCCCGAGACGAGCCCGTCGAGCAGGGCGGACATCTCGCGCGACTCGAGCGAGGCGAGGTGCAGCACGGTGGCGCGGCGGTTGGTCGCGAGGTCGGGCCAGCGCTGCAGCAGGCCCGACCTCGCGAGCAGCATCACGAACAGCGGCGCGTCGGAGTTGGCCAGGATGTGCTCGACGAACCGCATGGTGCCGTCGTCGGCGTGCTGCGCGTCGTCGATGACGAGCGAGACGGAGTCATTGCCGCCGGCGCGTTCGAGGAATGTGCGCCATGCGGAGAAGAGATCCTCGGGCTCGAAGCTGCTGTTGACGCCGCCGCCGAGCAGGGCGAGCACGCGCGGGCGGATCCACGCGGTCTCCTCGTCGTCGGTGACGTTCTCGGTCAGCCAGGCATCGAGGGCAGAACCCGGGTCGGCATCCTGATCGGACTCGACGAGACCGAGCCGGCCGCGAACGGCCTCTGCGATGGGCCAGTACGCGACACCGTCGCCGTAGGCGAGACACCGGGTGGAGTGCCAGGCTACCGAGTCATACAGACCGTCGATGTATTTCTCGAACTCCCAGGCCAGGCGTGACTTGCCGAGTCCCGGATCGCCGCTGACGACGACGAGTGCGGGTCGGCGGTTCTCCTGGACGTCGTGGAAGAGCTCCTTGATGACGCGGATCTCGCGGCCCCGTCCGGTGAGCGGTGCCTCGAGACCGTCGGCGCGCTGCGAACCACCCACGGCGGCGACGACCGCGCGCACCGCCCACAACGGCATCGGCTCGGCCTTGCCCTTGAGTTCGTGGCTGCCCGCGTCCGAGTACGTGATCGCACCGGACGTCAGCAGTCGCGTGCTCTCGTCGACCCACACCTCGCCGGGCGACGCGACGGACTGCACGCGTGCCGCGGTGTTGACCGCGTCGCCGGCCACCATGCCCTCGAGCTGCGCGCCGACGTTGACCGCGACCTCGCCGGTGACGATGCCGACGCGCATCGCAAGACCGGGAATGGAGATCTGCTCGCCGAGTTCCTCGATGGCGCGCACGAGTTCGAGCCCGGCGCGCACCGCACGTTCGGCGTCGTCGTCGCGCGCGATCGGGACGCCCCACACCGCCATGACCGCGTCGCCGATGAACTTCTCTATCGTGCCGCCGTAGCGGGCGACGATGCGGCGGCACTGCGCGAAGTAGTCCGACAGCAGCTCGCGGACGTCCTCCTTGTCGCGTTGCTCCGACAGCGTCGTGAAGCCGACCAGGTCACCGAACAGCACGCTGGTGACGCGGCGCTCGCTGGTCGGGGCGTGCGGCGCGGACGCTGCACGCGGGCCGGCCGCGGCTACCGCACCGTCCTGGCTCGCGCCGCACTGGTCGCAGAACCGTGCGCCGGGCCGCAGTTCCGAGCCGCAGTTCGTGCACGCGACCTGCTGCGGCGCACCGCACTGGTCGCAGAACCGGGCGCCGTCCTTCTGCTCCGAGGCGCAGGCGGGGCAGGCGGCCACGTCAGAACCGCATCCGGTAGACCACGACGTCGTCGATGGCCTTCGCCGTCTCGTCGTTGCCCGACAGCGCGTCGAGGAACTGTGTGCGGGTGAGGCCGCGCAGGACGGTGTCCTCCACGGCGGTGACGGTTGCCGTGCGTGGCACGTCGCGCAGCAGCGCGATCTCGCCGAAGTACTCGCCCGGCCCCTCCTCGCGGATGATCGTCGCGCCGTGCGTCACCTGCACCCGTCCCGTCTCGATGATGTAGAAGTTGTCGCCCGCGTCGCCCTCGCGGAACACGATCTCGCCGGCGACCACCGCGCGGCGCGACAACTGCCGCGCCAGGCTGTCGAGCTGGGTCGGGTTGACTGCGGCGAAGATCGAGCGCGCGCGCAGCAGGGCGATGCCTTCCGGCTCGCGCAGGCGGTGATCGATGCCGCGTGCCATGGGCAGCAGCACCACGGCGGGCACGCCGACGACCAGCGCGAAGACGATGGACGTACCGCGGATGCCGAGGCCCTCGATGAGGAACGGGGCGACCACCGAGCCGAGGGCCATCGTGCCGATGAGCATTCCTTCGAGCGCGCCGAACACGCGGCCGAGCACGCGGTCGGGAGCGATGCGCTGGACGGCCGTCGCGAAGTTGACGTCCACGAGCGGGTTGGCGAAACCGAGTACGGCAGCGGCGGCGAACACGGCGGCGTTCGTTTCGGACGCGGCGACGAGCAGTAGCGGCAGCGACCACAGCGCGGTTCCAACAGTGAGGTCCATGGCGAGCTTGTTCTTCGACGAGCGCGCGATCGCGACGAAGCCGCCGATGATGGCGCCGATGCCCAGCACGGCGTCGATGTAGCCGACGCCCTTGGGTCCGGTATTGAGGATGTGCACGGCGAACACGACCCAGAGCACGGACGAGGCGCCGGCGATGATCGTCTGCGCGCACGTCATCGCGGCGACGTAGCGGAGGTCGCGGCTGCGGAAGATCTCGCGGAAGCCCGCGAGCATCATCGCCAGGACGGGTTCCTCCTCCTCGTCCGCACCCGCCGCACTGTCGCCGCCGGTGCCCTCGTTCTCGTCAGCTGCGCGCGGCCGGATGCTCGAGACGAGCGCCGCGGACCACAGGAATGTCGCCGCGTTGATCCAGAAGACGGTCTGCACGTCCGTCGCGGCGACGAGGCTCGCGCCCAGTGCGGGTCCGATGAAGAACGACAGGCTCTCGAACGTGCTGGCCACACCGTTGGACGCGGTCAGCTGTTCGGGACGGTCGGCGAGTGACGGCGTCCACGAGGCGACGGCCGGACGGAACACGCTCGCGAAGAACGAGGCGAGGGTGGCGAGCACGAACACGTATCCGGACGGGGTGCCGGCCGAGATGCACAACGCCGCGCCGCCCACCAGCGCGAAGCGCGCGATGTCGGCGATGATCATGATCTTCTTGCGGTCGTACTTGTCGACGAGCGCGGCCGTCAGCGGCGCGATGAACGCCATCACCAGCAACCGGATGGCGAACCACAGGCCTACTGCCTTGGCACCGCCGACGCCGTACGCCCAGACCGTCACCGCGGTGGAGTAGGCCCAGTCACCGATCAGCGATCCGAGCAGGGCGAGTTGCAGCCGGCGCAGGTTGCGGTGGCCGAAGACCTCTTTGATCGGGGCGAGCGCGCGGGCGACGGGGCCGCCTTGATCGGCATCGGCCGCAGGCAGTGCCGGTGCCGGTTCCGCGGCTGCTTCCGCCGACATGGCGCTCCTCCCCCGATCGAGCCCGGCACCCGATGCGCCACCGGCGAGCGGCGACTCCCAGGCCGGAGGCCGGCTCGAGTCGGCCAAGTGTGGCACCGGGACACGCCGGAAGCGAGGTAGGACGGCCCGTTTTTGCGCCCGGAAACGGGCATGTGGGGGGGAATCGGCCGCGAGGCGGTACCGACGTCCGGTTCGGGGTGCCTGGCGCGGCGACGATCTTGGACTGTGGTTCGTCCCACGAAGCGTCGCGAGCAAAGCGATTAGTTAGCTAAGCTAAATATGCAGACGTTCGGTACGAGCCGAGGGATGACGTGCAGTCTCGAGCAGCCACCGGAGAACGGTCGGGCTTGGTCCCGATCTTGATATATATCGGCATGCTGACGGCCGCGGTCGGCAGTCTGGGCGCCCCGCTCATCCCCACCGTCGCGCGCCACTTCCACGTCTCGTTCGGCACGGCGCAATGGTCGCTGACGATCTCGCTGCTTGCCGGCGCCGTCACCGCCCCCGTCATCGGACGGCTGGGTGACGGGCCGCATCGCCGACGCGTACTGATCGGTGCCCTGCTGGCCGTCGCCGCGGGCGGCATCCTGTGCGCGGTACCGAGCGGCTTCGCCGGCTTCCTGACCGGACGCGCCCTGCAGGGCCTCGGCCTCGGCATGCTGCCGCTCGTCATGGGCGTCGCCCGCGACAACCTCTCGCCCGAACGGGCTCGCAAGGCGATCGCGACGCTCTCCGTCACCACGGTCGCGGGCGCCGGGCTCGGCTACCCGCTCGCTGCCGTGGTCACCGAGCACCTCGGGTTCCGTCTCGGCTTCCTGATCGCGGGCGTGCTGAACGTCGTCGCGGCTGCCCTGGCCACCACCGTGCCGGCATCCACGCATCGCCCGCGCAGGCGTTTCGACTACGGCGGCGCCGGGCTGCTGGTGCTCGGCGTCGGCGGACTCGTCCTTGGCATCAGCCAGTCGAGCAAGTGGGGCTTCGGCTCCGAGCTGCTCTGGACGGAACTAGCCGCGTCGGTGCTGGTGCTCTGCGCGTGGGTGTCGGTCGAGCTGCATGCCGACCATCCGCTCATCGACCTGCGCCTCAGCGCGCAGCGCGCGGTGCTCGCCGTCAACCTCAGCGGCCTGCTCGCCGGCGTCGGCATGTACCTGATGGTGTCGTTGGCGTTGCAGTACATCCAGACGCCGAACCCGCCGAGCTACGGGCTGAACCAGACGATCGTCGTCGCGGGCCTGGCGATGTTGCCGCTCTCGGTCATCAGCTTCACGTCCGCGCGTCTCGTCGACGCGGCGTCGAAGTGGATGCCCGCGATCCGCGTGCTGCCCGTCGGCATCGTCGTCGTGGGCCTGTCGCAACTGCTCTTCGCGACCGCGCGCGGCGAGCTGTGGCAGAACTTCGTCGTGACCGGTGTGCTCGGGCTCGGCATCGGGTGCTCGTTCGCGGTGATGCCCAGGATCATCGTGCAGTGGGTGCCGCCCGAGGAGACCAGCAGTGCGCTGGCGCTGAACCAGGTCGTGCGCACGATCGGCTACTCCGTCGGCAGTGCAGTGGGCGCGGCCGTCCTCTCGGCGCACGAGCACGGCGCCGCGTTCCCCACGAACAGCGGTTACACCGTCGGCGGCCTCATCGGGCTCGGCATGAGCGTGCTGACCGTGATCCTCGCGCTCGTCGTGCCCGGACGCGCCGCGGCCGCGCGTTCCGGCGATCGCACGACCGATGCGGCGCGGACCGAACTCGAGCTCGACAGCGTCGAGTCGGCCGTGAGCGGCGCGCTCAACTACGAACCGGGATCGGCCGACTCGCGCGATCGGCGCTAACGCTCGGCGAGTACCGCCTTCGCCGCGTTGTAGCCGGGCACGAACGTGATGCCGGGACCGCCGTAACAGCCCGCGCCACCCAGGTAGAGGCCGCTGACGCCGTGCGGCATGTCGCGCCAGCCGAGCGGTCCCGGCCGGAACGGCCCCATCTGCTCGGGGTGGATCAGGCCGTGGCAGTAGTCGCCGCCGGGCGCGCCGAACATCGTGTCCATGTGCTTCGGCGTGAACGTCGTGTGCTTGAGGATCAGGCTCTCGAAGTTCGGTGCGATGCGGGTGATCTTGTCGATGACGCGCTGCCCCATCTCCGCCTTGAGCCGTCCGTAGTCGGCGTCGTCGCTCTCGATCGGGAACCACAGCGAGAACGCCGACGCCGCGTGCTTGCCGGGCGGGGCGAGATCGGGGTCCTGTGCGGACGGGATCTGGAACGCCACCGCCGGGTCGGCGGGCACGATGCCGCGTCGCGCGTCCTCCCACTGCTGCTGCAACTCCTCGGGCGTGGAGAACAGCCCGATCGCAGCCTGCATCTTGGGGTCGTTGAGGATCTCGTAGGGCGCGGCGAACTCCGGAGCACCGTCGAGGGCGAAGTGCATCTGCACGTAGCTCGCGCGGTGGTCGACGCGTGCGCAGCGGGCGAGCACGTCCTCGCTCACCGCGCCCGCGTGGACGAGCCGCCCGAGGGTCAGGTCGGGCGCGAGTGTCGACACCACGACGGGCGCCTCGAAGGTCGTGCCGTCCTCGGTGCGTACACCGGTCACGCGCCCGTCCGTCACGAGGATCTCGGCGACCTTGGAGCGCAGCAGCACCTCGCCGCCGGCCTCCAGGTACTGCTGCTCGATGTGCTGCGAGAGCGCGCCGATGCCGCCCTTGATCTTCGTGGTCAGCACGGCGTTCTCGTCCGGCACGGCGAACCCGAACGCGAATGCAGCGGCACTGCCGGGCGTCTGGGGACCGCGGTAGGTCGAGTTCACCGCGAGGAATGCAAGCATGCCGCGCAGCGCGCCGTGCTTCTCCTTGTCGGGCAGGTACCGGTCGAGCAGGTCACTGACCGAGCCGAACAGCATCTCGTCGATCGACGCGCGCTCGAACTCGCTCGTGGCGCAGGCGTACATCTCGTCGATGGTCTTCGGCGCGGTGCCGGCCTCGAAGCGTCCGAGCGCGCGCAGCGGTGCCTGGCACCACTCCATGAGGCCGGCCATGGCGATCATGACGTCGCCGCCGTGCACCTCGCTGACGTGGTCCATCAGCTGCATCAGGTCGGTGTAGTAGATGAGCGGCTCGTCGCCGATGCCGCGCAGCGACACCGACATGACCTCGAGGTCGACGGTGGGCAGCTTGTCGATGCCGAGCTCACCGGCGACGACGGCCGACGTCGGCAGCTGCACCGACCCGGCGATCTCGAACTTGAAGCCGTCGAACAGTTCGACCGTCGACGCCATGCCACCGGAGTAGAGCTTCGACTCGAGGCACACCGTGCGCAGCCCGGCCCGTTGCAACAGCAGCGCCACGGTGAGCCCGTTGTGCCCGGCGCCGATCACGACCGCGTCGTATCCCGTCATGGCGCGGAGCCTGACAGCTCGTGCCGAGTTTCGTCAAGATTGACGAAACTATGGACGGATCAGATCGTCCCTGATCGCGGGTCGCAGCGCGCCGAGCGCGCCCCGGCAGACGCGGGCCAGCTCGTCCAGCGAGCGCTGGTCGCCGACCATCCACTCCTCCATCGCGGCGAACACCGCAGCGGCGATGCACCGGGCCGTCACCGCGATGGCCAGAGCGTCGTCCGTTGCCCGCCGGCCCTTGGCGCGGCGACGCAGGTGGTCGGCGACAGCCTCGGCGAAGGCCTGCTCGACCTGCCGCGTCTGCTCCACGATCCGCTCGGTGTCGAGCTGCTCGGCGCGCATGGCGGCGATCTGCGAAACGGCGTTCACGTCATAGGGAAAGGCGAAGATCGCTTCCTGGACGGCGTCGATCACCGGCTCGCCCGCGGGTCGGGCGGCCAGCGCGTTGCGGAACCACTGCAGCCCCGCGTCCCAGTCGGCGAACAGCAGGTCGTGCTTGGAATTGAAGTGGCGGTAGAACGTGCGCAGCGAGACACCGGCGTCTGCCGCGATCTGTTCGGCGGAGGTGTCCTCCACGCCGTGCGCGAGGAAGCGGACGACGGCGGCATTGCGCAGCGCCTCACGGGTGCGCTCACTGCGCACGGTGCGCGCCGGTCCGGCCATGCCTCGACGGTAGCGCACGCGCGCCGGCCGCGACGGACGCCAAACGGCACGATTGACAAAACTTGCTGGGACGGTCGACCCTGTCGGGCATGGTCTCGCTGATCGCGCACGCGCTCCTCGGCATCCTCACGATCTGGCTGATCGTGCGCGCCAACCGCGACATCTTCCGGCGCACGCCGAGCGGTCCGTTGCTGTCGTCGCTCGAACTGGCGCTCTACGTCGCGGGCGTGGCCTCGGTCGTCCTCGGCTGGTACTTCAACATCCGCTTCGTGCAGGAAAAGGGCCCGGACAAGGCGTTCTTCAACCCGATCTGGGGTGACGGCAGCTGGGCGCAGTACATCAAGCTGATGTTCGACAACCCCGCCGCGTCGTCGGCCGGTCAGGACTACACCATCGGCAACGTGATCCTGCTGCCGATCATGGTGGTCGTGGACGGTCGCCGGCGCGGCATCGCCCGACCATGGCTGTACTTCGTCGTCACGCTGTTCACGAGCTTCGCGTTCGGCTGGGCGTTCTACCTGGCCACCGTCGAGCGGCTCAACCGCCTGAGGCCTCGCGAAGCATCCGCGCCAGGGTCTGCAGCAACGTCCACGCCAGCGTCGGATTCCCTTGCACCAGCGGCTGGAAGTCCCACAACGTGATGCCTTGACACACCAGCTCCGTGTCGGCCGTGATGGTCGCCGAGCGCACGCCGCCGTCGATGAGCGCGATCTCGCCGAAGTAGTCGCCCGGCCCGAGGGTGCGCCGGAACTCGCCCTTCACCGTCACGCTCGCCGTGCCCGACCGGATCAGGTAGAACGCGGCGGCGTCCGCGCCTTCCTTGGTGACGGTCTCCCCCGGCGCGAACGTGCGCTCGGTGAACAGTCCCGCCACCGATTCGCGATCGGCCCCGGCCAGGTCGGAGAACAGCGACACGTGCCCGAGCGATTCGCCGAGCGTCGCGGCCGGCGGCGGCGTCACCGGAACGGTCGAGCCCGCGGACCTCGTGACGGCCCGGCACTGCAGCAGGTAGAGCTGCCCACCTGCGAACGCGAACTCGATGTCGCGCCCCTCGCCGTACACGCGCTCGCAGTCCTCGGCCAGCTTCGACAGCTCGGCGAGCTGCGCGTCGTCCAGGCACAGTGCCTCGACGCGATCGGCCGGCACGTCCTCGTCGAACGTGCCACCACCGGGTGCCGAGCGGATCGCGATCTTCTTCAGCCCGGGTCGCCGGTCGAGCACGTCACCGTTGGGCGCGACGAGGTAGGTGTCGGGGATGACGCGGCCCGACACGACCGCTTCGCCGAGTCCCCAGCTCGCCTCGATCATGCGCTCGTTCGCGCCGGTGATGGGGTTGCGGGTGAACATCACGCCCGCTGCGTCGGGTTGCAAGAGCGACTGCACGACGACACCGACGCTCGGCCGCGCGAAGACGCCGAGCCGCTTGCGGTAGGTGATGGCCGAGTCGGAGTTGGCCGACCACCAGATCTCGCGCACCGCGCCCTCGACGTCGTCGACGGTCGGCACGTTGAGCACCGTCAGGTGCTGGCCGGCGAAGCTCGCACCCGCGCTGTCCTCGTCCACACACGACGAGCGCACCGCGAGCGGCGTCGGCAACGACTCCACACTCGAGCGCAGCACCGCGGTCGCCTCGGCGTCCCCACTCGCGATGGCACCGACGTCCGGCCCGGGCAACGCGACGCCGGGCGGCACCGGCAGGCCGGCCCGGATCGCGTCGCCGAGCCCGACCGCCTTTGCGCCGTAGACCGATTCCTCGTCCGCGCCTTGCAGCGGGACGATGCCGGTCACTCGAGCACCGTGACGGATCCCGCGTCGCCGTCGACACGGACGCGGGTGCCGTCCGGGATCCGTGCGGTTGCATCGCGCGTGCCGACGACACCCGGAATGCCGTACTCACGCGCGACGATGGCCGCGTGCGAGAGCGCGCCGCCGCTGTCGGTGATGATCGCGGTCAGCAACGGCAACAGGATGTTGAACGCCTCGGTCGTCGCCTCGGTGAGCAGCACGTCGCCTTGCTGGATGCGGTCGAAGTCAGCGGGTCCGGCCACGCGGCGCGCAACGCCCTCACGCACACCGGAACTGGCGGCGAGGCCACGGATGACCGTCTCCTCGTGCTCCTCCTCCGACGCACCGAACATCTCACCGATCGCGACGCCGACCGCCGCCATCAGCCGTTGCATGGGCGGCGGCAACTGCGACGGGTCCGGCGGTGGTGGCGGCGCGTCGCCGAGGTGCATCGGGGCGTCCTTCGCCGTGTACGTCTTGCTGTACGCGTACCGGTCGGCGAGTTCCTCGGCCGTCGGCGTCTCGGCGCCCTCGAGCACCGCGCACATCTCGTTGATGTCGGCGAAGACGAAGTGCTCCGGCTCCTTGATGCGCCCCCGCTCGGTGAGGCGGCGGCCGGCGGCCAGCGCGGCGCGGCGCATCAAGCCGGAGGCCCAGATGTCGCTGTACACACCGCGTTCGTCACGCACGGCGTAACCGATGCGTGCCTCTTCGAGCAGCGCGTCGAACTCCGCCTGGTGCTCGGCCGGGACGTGCGAGCGCACCTCGGCGATCTCGGCGTCGAGGTCGGACGAGGCATCGTCGGCGTCGATCGCCGTCTTGATGGAACGCAGCAGCACGTCAGGCATCTCGAGTGCGTAGCGCCCGGAGATGTCGAAGCCGTCGAGCAACCGGTAGCCGGCGAACTCGAGGTAGTCGTCGAGCGCGCGGCCGGCCGGAGTGTCTTCGCGCCGCAGGCGTTCGAGCAGCGCACCGGGGTCCTCGTCCGCGTCGAGCGACTTCCGCGCGGCCTCATCGCTTCGATTTCCAGCACAGTGGGATCCGAAGCTTGGAATTCACGTGACTTGAAGTCGCGGC
>JADMIO010888895.1_pt1 | contig 41001 bp, 28 predicted proteins | sample 8958161 | NCBI WGS metagenome assembly JADMIO01 (sample SAMN16585339, study PRJNA669376) | soil metagenome | isolation source: Crop rotation soil | place: USA: Cullars Rotation, Alabama | collected 2011
GCCGCGACTTCAAGTCACGTGAATTCCAAGCTTCGGATCCCACTGTGCTGGAAAGCGCTGGCCAAGGCGGGCAAGACGGACATCCTGCTGCTGGAGCGCACTGCGGACGTCGGCCAGGTCACCACGTCGCAGGGCGCGGGCTTGTGTGGACAACCGCGCGATTCGGCTGAACGCGTCAAGCTGGCGATGCATTCGGTGACCGTCTTTCGCGAGCTGCAGAAATCCGCAGTGAAACCCGACTGGCATGAAGTCGGTTCGCTACGTATTGCGCTGAGCGAGCGGCGAGCGATGGAGTTTCAACAACTCAAACAAGCCGCTGATTCTGCCGGCCTGGAGACTGCGCTCATCGATCAGAAAGAAGCCAGCAGGCGGTGGCCGCTGATGGACTTCACCCGCGCCCGCGCCGTGCTCTGGTGCCCGACTGACGGCTGGATGACGCCGCGCGCCGTCGCAAAGTCGTACGAAAACGCCTGTCGCAAAATGGGCGTGCGCGTTGCCACGTCAACTCGCGTCGAGGAAATCGTGATCAAGGATGGCTGTGTGACTGGCGTGAAGACCGACCAGGGATCCGCCGAATGTCGTTACGTGATCAACGCCGCCGGAGCACACGCCTACCATGTCGCCAAGCTCGGCGGTCTCGAACTGCCCATCGTGCCGGTACGCCACGAGTATTTCGTCACTGTCCCGATGGCTGGCCTCACGCTGGACCTGCCGTGCTTCCGCATCCCGGAACTCACGCTCTATGGCCGCGTGCGCGATGGCGGCCTGCTATTGGGAGGTTGGGAACCCAGGTCTCTGCACACCGACCCGCGCGCTTATCCCTTGCAAGGCGAGCCGCCTGGTGTCGAGACGGACTGGCCGATCTTGAACAGCTTTGAGGAAAGTTTCGTGAAGCTGTTCCCCGGCGCACGCGGTACCGAGAAGCAGACCATCGGCAAAGGCTGGCCGACGTTCACGCCCGATGGCCGGTTCATCATTGGAGAGAGCAGCCGGGTTAAAGGATTTGTGATGGCTGGCGGCTGCAACGCCCACGGCATCTCCGGCTCCGGCGGCATCGGCAAGCTGCTCGTAGAGTCTCTCCTAGATCCCAAGCCTTCAACCTACGTGCGCAGCCTCAGCCCTGATCGGTTCACTGAAGTCCCTTGGTCGTGGGAAAAGGCGCGCGTCCAGGCCGCGCACGTGTACGAGACTTATTACGGCGTTTAGGTTCCAGGATATCTTGCCGCGCTGCGGCGCGCGAAGGTAGCTTCCTCCCATGTCATTCGTCCCGCGCAAACCCTGCAACTTGGATCGAAAACGGATTCTCGCATGAAGACCGGCGTCCGGCCGCTCGTGAAAAATCCGGCCTACGAGCGCTGGCGTTGGCAAATCTTCGGCATCACCTGGCTGGCCTACGCCGGCTTGTACCTCACACGCAAATCGTTTTCGGTCGCCAAAATCGGGCTGGGCGAAGGCACGGCCATCGGCATGAGCCAGGCCGATCTGGCGTGGATTGACGGCGCGTTTCTGGTGGCCTACGCCATCGGCCAGTTTACCTGGGGGATGGCGGCGGATCGTTTCGGAACGCGCAAGGTGATCCTCATCGGAATGTTGACCTCGGTGGCGGCAGCAGTGGCGATGGGGCTGTCGTCGGTTGCAACCGTGTTTGGCGTTTTGTTTTTTATCCAAGGACTCGCCCAATCCAGCGGCTGGGCGCCGCTCTCGAAGAATTTGAGCTGTTTCTTTTCGCGCGAGGAACGCGGCACGGTGATGGGATTGTGGTCCACCAACTACGCCCTGGGCGGACTGGTGGCCTCGATTTTCGCCGGGTACGTCGGGCAGCACCTTGGCTGGCGCCAGGCTTTCCTGCTGCCGGCCGCAACGCTCTTTCTGGTGTGGGTGCTGTTCTTCTTTTTCCAGAAGAACAAACCGGAGGACGTGGGTTTGCCCGCGATTGAAGTCTATCACGGAGAACAACCGGCCGAACCGGCGTCCGGTGTTGCGCCGACGGAGGAAAAGCACGACTCGTGGAAGGTAATCCTCGAAGTCCTGGGTAACCCAATGGTGCTGCTGCTGGGCGCAGTCTATTTCTGTTTCAAGCCAGCGCGGTATGCCATCCTCTTTTGGGGGCCAAGGTACATCAACGACAAGCTGGGCACGGGCATGGCGGAATCGGGCGTCATCAGCGCCATGTTTGAACTGGCCGGGCCGTTCAGCGTGATCCTGGCTGGTCTGATCTCTGACAAGATTTTTGCGGCGCGGCGCATGCCCGTGTCGATCCTCTGCCTGCTGCTGCTCGGCGTGCTTCTCTATTTCATCGACGATCTGCCGTCCAACCGATGGATGCTGGGTGGCTGCCTGTTTCTCATCGGCCTGCTGACCTACGCGCCTGACTCTCTGATCAGCGGTACCGCAGCGGTGGACTTCGGCACGAAACGAGGCGCTGCGACCGCCAGCGGATTGATCAACGGCTGCGGCTCGATTGGGGCCATCGTCGGCGGGACCATTCCCGGCTTCTTCCAGAAGCAGTGGGGGTGGCACGGCGTGTTTACTCTGCTGGCAGGGGCGGCCATCCTGGCCGCGCTGCTCCTGCTGCCCAAATGGAACGCGCTGCCATCGCCGGTTGGGCCAAAGCCACGTTGACACTGATTTCCACTGTTGCTTCCCCTCCGGTCGTCCCGTAGCCTGCCCGCGCTTTTGCGCATGAAAGTCTATATCGACGGCAGGTATTTCGACGAGAAGAACGCCAAGGTAAGCGTGTTCGACCACGGACTGCTTTATGGTGACGGTGTCTTCGAAGGTATTCGCGCCTACAACGGACGCGTCTTCAAGCTGAAGGAGCATATCGACCGGCTGTTCTGTTCGGCCAAGGCCATCCTGCTCGACATTCCCCTAGGCCACGCTGCCGTGATGAAGGCCGTCGTTGATACCTGCCGCAAGAACAAACTCCGCGACGGTTACATCCGACTGGTGGTTACGCGCGGCGTGGGCACACTTGGACTGAATCCCAACCGTTGCAGGCACCCGTCGGTCATCGTCATTGCCGACAAGATCCAGCTTTACCCGCCGGCGATGTATGAACGCGGAATGGCCATTGTCACCGTGGCCACCACGCGCAACCTGCACAACGCGGTGAATCCGGCCATCAAGTCGCTCAACTATCTCAACAACATCCTGGCCAAGATCGAGGCAAACATCGCCGGGGTCGAGGAGGCGATCATGCTCAACTCGGAGGGCTTCGTCGCCGAATGCACCGGGGACAACATTTTCATCGTGAAGGACGGCCAGATGTTCACGCCACCGCTTTCAGCCGGAGCGCTCTACGGTATCACGCGAGGAGTGGTCATGGGCCTGGCGCGCGAAGCGGACATTCCCGTCAGCGAGCCGAACCTCACGCGTTACGACCTCTTCAACGCCAACGAGTGTTTCCTTACCGGCACGGGCGCCGAGTTGATTCCGGTGACGAAGATCGACGGGCGAGTCATCGGCACTGGCAAGCCGGGGCCGGTCACGAAGAGCCTGGTTCGGTCTTACCACGCGCTGACGCAGGCGTCGGGTGAGCCGATTTAGTTCGAGGCGAGATTATTGCACCATCCGGGCGCGGAAGAAGCGGTACGGGAAGTTGGTCGTGCCTGCATCGAGGAACTGCAGCAGCCCGCCGAGACCGGTCTGGTTGGTGGATACCGGCACCCAGGATTGCGTCGTCAGATTGGTGGTCGCCTCGATGATGTAAGTGTGGCTGGGCGGGCCGATCAGGGAGAGTTGGAAGCTGCCGTTGCCCATGATTTGGCCGCTCGCGGTGGCCGTCCAGTTTTCCAGCGTCACCGATCCAGCCACGAACAGCGCGACCAACGGCGTGCCGTTGGTGGAGAGGACTGACCTGGCGATGGGTTGGTTGCCGAATCCGACGACCGTCATTGAGCCGGCAGAGGCGCCCCCGGCCACATCGAATGCCACGCGAGCGATCTCCAGCGTGCTGCTGGTGGGGAGGGTCTGGCCCGGCGCCAAGGCGAGGGTGATGCCCAGCTGGCCGCTCCCGGTCTGGGAAGAATCCACTGTGAGCGTCGCACCGGCGGTATTCGTGCCGTTGACAACGCGCGGATTGGTCAGCAGGGCTGGATCATACACCATTGAAAACTGGAACGTCCTTTCGTTGCCAACGGCCTGCATATGCACCGGCACGGTGGCGATGCCGCCCAGCGGAGCGGTGTGGTGATTGACGTAAATCACCCGTGGATTGTCGAGGACGATGAGATTGGCCGGCGTGCTGGTCACGGCGCCCCAGACATTGGTGATGACCACGGTGTAACCACCTGCGTCGCCCGGATAGATCTTCCCGATCGTCAGCGTGGGACTGGTCGAGCCTGACACGCGCTCGTCGCTCAGCACGTTGCTGCCAAAGCGCCGCCATTGATAGGAAAACGGCGGCGTGCCGCTTACGCCCACGGTAAATTGCACACTCGCGCCCGCCGGCAGATTGGTGCTCACGGGCTGAGTGACGATGACTGGAGGCAGCGGCCCATTCCAACTGAGTTTCAAGACGCCCGCACTCAAAGCGCCGGGGAATCCGTCCACCGCAATGCGGTAGGTGGTGTTGCTGACAGCATCGAACGTGACCCTGCTGGCAGTATTGGAAGGGCTGAAGTTGTTGTTCTCCGCCACGAGCGTCAACGGAAAGGCTGAGCCGGTATAAACCGCCAGAAGAGTGTCAAAGCCGCTGCCGGTGGTGTCGAACGAGAAAGGCCCGTTGGTCGGAGCCGTCCAGGTGTACCAGATCGAATTGGTGCCATTGACGCCAGCGTGCTGTGGTTCGCCCGCCTGCCGGGTAGCGCCGCGCGTGCTGCCGCTGGCGCTTCCGGACATGCCGCTCAGTTGGACGGGCCGGCTGAAATCGTTGTTCCAGGCAGGATTCACGCTTATCTCGACGGTCCCTTCGGCGCCGTTGTACCCATCGACCGCGATGCGGTAAATCGTATTGGCAAAGGCCGTGAACGTAGCGCGGCTGGTGCGGTGGTCGGCGTCCGCATCGTCGTTCTGAACCACCGTCGTAAGTCCGGCCACGTTGCCGCCCGTGTAGACCCCCAGCACCGTATCGAAACTGCTGCCTTCGGTACTGATGGTGACGCTCATGTTGGATGGCGCAGTCCACCGGTACCAGACGGACGCGCCGCCGACATCGCCCTGCCGATGATTTGGCTCGCCGCTTTCCTTGGTCGCATTGGCGCTTGAGCCGATGGCGGCCGCGCTGGGGCCGGCAAGAATCGTGGCATTGACGAAGTTGTCGTTTGGCGGGCTGTTGGTGGTGGGAAAGAAATCAATCAGGATGCGGGCGACATTGTTGGATTCGTTCGATTCGATCACACGATTATCCGGATCCACCGCCGCCTCCAGCCAATACCGGCCCGGGGGGACATCGGTCACGTCAATCCACTGGTCCAGGAGGTTCCCGCTATAAACGTCCGCCCAGCCCACGGACAAGCCCTGCACGAGGCCGCCGTCGTAATAGGGCTGCTGCCGCGCTCCAGGGAGAGTGAGATTGTAGGGTTCCAGATCGATAATCGCGAAGCTGGTTTTGTCGCCAGCCGCGACCACCCTGCCCACGCCGTTGCTGGGAAGGATCTCGCGGATGAAGAAGTTCAACCAATTGTCGAAGTGCAGGTGGCCGTGGCCCGGATGAAAGGTGAAAGTGCCGGCATAGACATCGCGGTGACCACCGTCGCTACTGTAAATGCGTTGGTAAACGCCCGGCGATTGAGACGAGCCGATCAGTTCCAGGACTCCGGCGCCGGTGTTGATGGTGGCGGTGGAGGCGCGCAACAAGGTACGGCCGGGCTGCGTCGGTTCGTTGCGATCGATGTACCAGCCGTACAGGTAGCCTTGGGATTCGCTCACCCAGAGGCTGATGTCGGGTAGCAAGTCCACACCGATGCCCGCCGGCTGGCTCCAATTGAGCTGAACGACGCCGCGAGCGTTGTTCACGCCGCGCACCGAGATGCGGTAGATGACGTCCTTCACCGCATTGAAGCTGAACAGGCTCGCCCCGTTCGTGTCGCTGTTGTCGTCGCATCCCACCGGAGTCAGCGCGTTCAAGGTGCTCCCGCTATAAATGCACAGGATCGTGTCAAAGGTGCTGCCGCCAGTGCGGAACGTGACCGTTCCATTGGTGACCGCCGTCCACTTGAACCAGATCGAATTAGTGGCGCTGAAGCTGTTGCTGGGTTCGCCGGCCTCTCCGGTGGCACCGCTGTTGGCACCGGTCACGGTTCCCACGGCGCCAGACAAGATGGTGGCGGCACTGAAATTGTCGTTGGCCGGCGGCGGCCCCGGGGTATAGGCGTCGGTGATCAGGATGTCGTCCAAGTACCAACCTTCATATTGGAAGCTATCGTCCGAAACAAACAGGAATTGCAAATTATGAGAACCCCCGATGAAAGGTTCAAGGCTGAGGGTCACCTGGGTCCATGGGGCGGCAGATGTTGGCAAGTTCTTTGACCAGATGACCGTGTTGTCGATCAACACCTCAACAAAGTCGTAGTCCTGCCCTTCGATGCTCGGGATCTTGTACCAGAAGCTCAGGGTGGCATTGGTGTATCCGGTCAGATTGATGGTGCGCGAAAGCGTGGCCGCCATGTTGGGCTGGTAGTTGACAGACAAGTCCCCCAAAGTCACGTAACCGACGGCCGCGCAATATGCCTTGTTTGTGCCGCCATGAGTGCCTTCCCCGCCGAATGTCGATCCTACCACGCCCCAGTAACAGGGCGTTCCTGGCGGATCGACATTGTTGTCCGCCACAGACCAGCCATTCAATCCATTCTCGAATCCGTCGGAAAAAATCACCTGCTGTGCGCGCAGTTTCGGCACAAGGACGAGCGAGATCAGCAAGATTAGATGGAGACGAAAGACAAGGCGGGACAAAGCGGGTACGTCAAAAAACTTCATAGGACGAGTTGTTGATCAATTGTCGTGCAACTGTGGCACAAGGGCTGGGCTTTGCCAAGGATTCCTTAGCAACAAACGGGTCGCCGAAATAGCGGTTTGGCAGGGAGTTGGGCTGCTATTCTCTATACTCGTACTTGCCCCGGTCGGCGCAAGAAGCGGCTGGTGTGCGGCCACAGACCGAACAAGAATTGGCGTCTTCAACAAGGCTGGTTTGGACCAGACAGCCTCACTTCCAGGCCCTTCGGAGAAAATGGACAAAGTTGCCGTGGGCAATTGATTCCACGTCGTCCCCGGAGTAACCGCGCGCCTTGAGGAGCACGGGCAGACACGCCAAGTCGGCAATGGTGTCGAGATCCATCGGGCATTGCTCCCGGCCAAAGCCGCCGTCCAGGTCCGTGCCGATGCCGCTGTGCCGCGCATTGCCGGCGAGCTGGCAGATGTAGTCGATGTGTTCGGCCATCTTGTCCAGCTTAAGCCGGGTCCCTTGCGGCGTGGTCTGGCCACGAACCCAGTCCGGGATCATCATCCAAGCGTCGAGCGGCGCACCAATGACCGCTCCGCGCCGGAACAGTTCCTTCAGCTGATCGTCAGAGAACTGGCGGTTGTGCGGCGTGAGCGCGCGGGCGTTCGAGTGGCTGGCCCAGACAGGACCATGAAAGCAATCCATTGCCTCCCAAAAACTCGTGTCGCAAAGATGCGTGGCGTCGAGGATGATTCCCAGTCGCTCCATCTCCTTCAGCAACTCGCGCCCGCGCTGCCCGATGCTTCCCTCCGAATCCGTGCCGAACGCGTACGTGCCCGGCCCATAATGCGCGGGCCCAACGGCGCGCAGTCCTTGCTCGTAACTCCGTTCCAGATGCCGGAGCGTGATGATGGAGTCCGCGCCTTCAAGGCTGAGAATGTAGCCGATCGGTTTTGGAACGCCGGTCTCCGCCCCGGCACGATTCCCGGCGGATGACCGCGCCGGGTCGGAGACCGGCACTCCGTTCGCTCCCCAAAGTTCGAGATGCTTCTCCAGTCCCGCCCGGTCGTTCACTTGTTCCATCTCACCCGCTTCCTCCATTGCGCGATACCACGCCAGTTGGCCCTGCGTCATCGCCCAGGCCTGTTCCGGCGAATGCCAGCCGCCCAGCGGATGCGTTGGTTTCGCGTAACGGCCAATCTGCGTCGCCACCACCAGCCCGATGTTTCCGCGGCGAAGCTCCGGCAGGCAGACCGTGCCGCGCCCACGATCCGGCTTGTCCGTCTGACCGCGCTCGCGGTCGCGAATTTCGCGAATGGGCCGCGTGAGATCGCGGTTCCATTCCAGCGCGTTCATGGAGAGATCAAGATGGGCGTCGAAGAGAAACATGTTCGTTTGTCGAATGAGTTAAGAGCCGCAAGGTTAGATCAGCATATCGAGCAGGAGTACGAATACCAAAGCAGCCACGCTGATCGCCGTTTCCAGCAACGTCCAGGTGCGAAGGGTCTGCGGAACCGTCAGGTTGAGATATTCCTTCACCAGCCAGAAGCCGCCATCGTTGACGTGTGAAAGGACGAGCGAGCCAGCGCCCATGGCAATCACGAGCAGTTCGAGGTTGATGCCCGGCGTCCCGGCCACCAGATCAGCAAGGAGCCCGCTCGCAGTGATAATCGATACAGTCGCCGAGCCGGTGGCGATGCGAATGAGGGCAGCCGCCATCCAGCCAAGGAACAACGGCGAGAGCGGAAGTTGCCGTGTCATTTCTCCAATTGTCCTGCCCGCGCCACTGGCGATCAACACGCCGTTGAACCCGCCACCGGCACCGACCACGAGCAGGATGATCGCGGCGGGACCCAGGCAATCGTTGGAGAATTTCGAGACTTGCTCGCGGCTGAATCCGCACGCGGTACCGAAAGACCACAAGGCAAACAAAGTCGCAAACGCCATCGCCACCAGCGGGCTGCCGATGAACCCCGCCACGTGACGGAGCGTGTCCGTCTCCGACAACGCCACGTCGGCTGCGGTCTTGAGCAACATCAATATCACGGGCAACAGGATCGTGAAGGCCGTGATGCCGAAGCCTGGTTTTCTCGTCGACACGGCCGGAGCGATGAGCACGTCGGCGATTCCACCGGTGATCGGTGCGACTTCCCCGCGGATGAGAAGTTTGCGCAGCAGGCAGCCGGTCAAGACCGCGACGGGGAAGCCAATCAACAGTGAATAGAGGATTACCTTCCCGAGGTCGGCTTTACCGGCCGGCCCCTGCAGCGTGGCAATCGCAGCCATGGGTCCGGGATGCGGAGGGACAAGTCCATGCACGACCGACAACGCCGCAACGAGCGGGATGCCGAGCATGAGCAACGGGGTTTTTGATTGCCGCGCAACGGTAAAGAGAATCGGGGCGAGCAGCACCAGCCCCACGCCGAAGAACACCGGAATACCGACGAAAAATCCGATCAGCATCATGGCCCAATGCAAGCGGCGTTCGCCAAGCCGGCGAATCAGCGCATCCGCGATGACCTGTGCACCTCCGGATTCGGCAAGCAATTTACCCAGCACCGTGCCCAGTCCGACCACCATCGCGATGTCCGCCAGCACTTTGCCAACTCCTTGTTGGAAGGCGCCGGCGATGTCCGCCGCGTTCATTCCCGAAGCAAGTCCGACGAACAAGGATGCGACGACGAGCGCGAGGATGGAGTTCAGCTTGAACTTCGCGATCAGCACGACCAGGCCAATCACGCCAAGAAGAACGCAGAGAAGCAGGCGCGTCTGGCCGGTGGTGGCGGCGAAGAGCATCGGTCAAATCGTCAGCCGCCGTTCACGCGCGGCAATTTTCCACCGCTCGACAGCCCGTCCCGCGCGGACGACGACGGCCTCGGAATGCAGCGCCACCGTCGGGCAGATGTGCCGCGGAATTCCGTAGAGCGCATCGCCCACCTTGAACTCTCCCGCGCGAGGCGTCTCAACCACCAGATGCTCTTCGCTATGGGTTACGAACTGGGCGTCTTCCAATCCCAACAGCCGCACGCGAGGATGCGGGTTCTCCGAGGCGATGGCCTTGTGGCCAAGATCGAGGCACAGCCGGTTGCCGCCGGGTTGGCTGACCACCCGCGTCAGGACGAGCGCTGCGGCGAGGAAATCCATGTCTGGCAACATGTCCGCATAACCGAAGTCCCACAAGACGCAGGTGCCTGGACTGCACTCGATGTCCGCTCGTTTGGCGTGCAACGGAAACGTCGGCGTGCCGCCTGCCACCACGCGAGGCACTGCCAGCCCCGCCGCTAGCAATTGCTCGCGCAACTTCATCACCGGTGCAAATGCGGTTTCGCAATTCCGTGTGCGCACGGTCAGGTCGGTGTCATGAATGTGGCCGTCGTAAGCGTGCAGGCCGCCGGCCTTCAGTCCCGGCAATGAGCCGATGAGTCGATACAAGGCAACAGCTCCTGGACCCGCTTCCACACCACACCGATGCTGGCCACAATCGACATCCAGCAACACCGACAGCATCACGTTCGAACACGAGACCACGCCGGACAGATTTCGCAACGCGCCTTCATCGTCCGCCAGCGCGGCAAAAGACGTCTGCGGATACTGCTGCACGAGTTGGAGCGCGCGAATCGCGTTCGGCCCGACGGGTTGATAAGCGAGCAGCACATCCTTCGCGCCGCAGGCCGCGGTCATCTCCGCTTCCGCGATGGTGGCGCACTTGAACCTGGTGATGCCGCGCGCAAGTTGAAGCCGGATCATTTCAGGCATCTTGTGCGTCTTCATGTGCGGCCGCAGCCGCTCGACTCCACCGGTCATCGCGATCATGCGCCGCACGTTTTCCTCGACGCGCTCCGGATAGACGAGCAGCGAAGGCGAAGGGACTTCATCCACGTTGCCGATTGCAAACCAGTCCGGGTTGGCTCTCTTGGTCACACCAATTCAAAGATGACCTCAATCTCGACCGCGATGTTCCCAGGCAGCGGTCCCATCCCCACCGCGCTCCGGGCACCGATACCGTTTTCCGCCCCCCAGATCTCGGCGAACAACTCGCTGCATCCGTTGATGACCTTCGGATGGTCGAGGAAGTCCGGCGCGCTGTTCACCATGCCCAGGACCTTTACCACCCGCTTCACCTTGTCGAGGCTGCCGAGTTGGTCGCGCAGCGTGGCAAGAATGGCGAGCCCGACCTGGCGGGCGGCGGCCTTGCCTTGTTCGAGCGTGAGGTCGGAACCAACCCGACCAACGATGAGCGACTTGTCCGCCTTGAGCGGGCCGTGGCCGGAGACGTAAGCCAGCTTATCCACGATGACCAGCGGCCTGTACACCGCGACTGGTTTCGGCGCAGGCGGCAGTTCGAGTTTGAGTTCTTTGAAACGGGCTTCGGCGCTCATGCGAATGGAATGTCGGTTCGTTGCAGTTGCTGAACGGAGGCGAGTGTTGCCGGGGCAACGAAGAAGCGCAAGCCTGCCTGCGAGCACACTTCGTTTCAGGCCGCCAGTTTCGCGGGCTTCGATTCCGCCTCGGACCAAACCGGCAAATACAGCGCGAAGGTGGCGCCCGAGCCCAGCACGCTCTGGCAGCGGACGGAGCCCGACATCGCTTCAGCGAGTCGCTTCACGATGGAGAGGCCAAGACCATTCGATGATTCGCCGGCAGTTGGCCGCGCGGTGAGACGGGTAAACTTTTGGAAGAGCTTCTTTTGATCTGCCTCGCTGATGCCAGGTCCCGCGTCCGTCACGGAAACCCAGGCTTGGGTTGTGTCCGTGCTTGCCTCCACTTGGACGATGCTGGCGGGCGGCGAGTATTTGATCGCGTTGGAAAGCAGGTTATCCAGAATCTGCATCGTCGCGTTCTTGTCCGCCCTGGCGAAAACTCCGGCAGTGGTGCAGCGGATTTCGATCTGTTTGCGGGAAGCCGTCACACGGTTGTTCTCCACGCACTGCATGGCCAGCGCGCCGAGGTCGCATCGCTCGATGTTCGAGGTGAACTTCCCTTCCTCAATCGCATTGGCGTCGAGCAGGTTCTTGATCAGGTCGCGCATGCGCGTGCCGGCGGCGGCGATGTCGCCAGCCATCTTGGTGACCTTGTCCGGCGGCACGCCCATCTGCAACAGATCCGCGCACATGATGATCGCCGACAACGGGTTCTTCAGATCGTGCGCGGCGATGCCCATGAACTCGTTCTTCTCCCGATTCAGATGCGTGAGGCGCTCATTTGAGGACGCCAACTCAAGCAACGTCGTTTGCATCCGGGCGAAAGCGCGCGCGCGGCCATCCTCGAAGATGCGTCCAAGGATGAACATGAACGCAATCAAGCCCAGATAGCCGGCGCCGGACACGATTGAGTCCCAGCGAGGATCGTAAGTCACAGGCAGCTTATGCCCCGAAAAATCGATGCCCATTACGACGCCCGCCGCGGAAAAACTTGCCAGGGCCCAGCGCGCCGCCGCCGTGCGGTCCAGCAGCAGCAACGCGCACAACGGAATGCTGACCAGCCACGCAATGGCGTGTCCATGCAACCCGCCTTCGACGAAGCACAATCCTGTGAACCCGAGAATCAGAATGAGCGAGAACAGGTGCCCCGCCAGCCGGATGGAGCCGGTCCAACGCATCAAGAACGGAGTCAATGCCACCCCCGCGGTGCAAAAAACAATCATCCCCATTCCCCAGTAGTGCCCGATTAGGAAATAGAAGACAGCGTAGAGCAGCCCGAACAATCCGCCCAGCGTCCCAAAGCCAACAAGTAATTGCGCGCGCCGGGCGACTTCAGGATCGTCCATGCCAACGGACGGAATGAAGTAGGAACTGAGTTTGAACAGCGGTGGATGCTTCGATGGCGCGTCCGTTGCAATGGTATCAACGGCGCCTGGGGAAGCCATTGCGCCCGTCCATCCCGTTGATTCCGATCTTTGCACTCACGGTAATCGGCTGCCTTTTCCTCATCCTTGAGATGACGGTGGCTTCATCCGCACATCTTCACGAATTGCGCCTCGTCAATGATCCACACCCGGGTCGTTGCGTTTGCCCTGGTTTGCATCCGCTTTCTCAACTTTGACGGGCTGCTTGCGCTTCGGCCCTGTAATCGGAGTCATTAAGTAGGCCCGGAGTCTGCCTTCGAAGTAGCCCATTCCCGAAATCTGCCCCGCGTTGTTGATGGAATTCACCGTCCGCAACAACCAGCCTGAATCCGGCGGCAACAGCTCCTGCAAATTCACTAGCGCGCCATTCTCGCAAAGGAAACCTCCGTATGCTTCCTCCGCGTCGAAATAGTGGTACCATGTACCCGCGATCTGATCGTGATCGTTGATGCTGGTCTCGACGACTGCGCTCCACAGGAAATCCGCTCCCACAAGAATGTCATCCACCTGACCGTCGTGATAAAAGAAGCCGTGCTCCGTGGGAAAGGTCGCGTCGCCGATCCGGAATCCAACGCCAACGACATGGCCGCCCTGGTTGATCCCCAGGCCCATCATATTCCTTCCCTCCAGCGGGGGAATTTCGAGCAGTTTCTCTCCGGAGAGTATTGCCGAGACCGTCTGCCACTCGCCGTTCGTTTCAAAAGCGCGGTTGAGAACAATCTGGCCCCGGTTGTTGATCGCCTCGGCCATGCTTTGCTTCGCGCCGAACGTCCCCAGATCCCGCATCCGCCCATACCGCCAGAGAAATGCATGAGTGGAATCGTCCTCCGTCCCGGAAAAGCCCACGACCCAGCCCCAGTCATTTAATCCCCGAGGATCGCTCCAACCGCCGCCGAGCGACCCCAGCTTCATTGACCGACCACGGCTCAACAGCAGCGCACCGCCAAGGCCAGGATATGTCGAAGTCGCAATCACCTGCTGACGCGCATTAATTCCGCGCACGGAAGCCGAGACCACTCCATCGGGCAACGGCAGCACACGCACGCCGAAGCGACTGACGATTGATGGGGCCGCTGCCAGCGGAAGCTCGGGGTTTCCACTCGGCACTTCGCAGGAAACGGCGACAACTCCGTGCCGATTCACAAAGGCCGCATCCGAGGCGACCGTGCAGGAATCCATGGGAGCGATGGTGTATTGCGCCATCGCAACCCGGGCGAACATCAACAGTACAAAGTGAGATGGGAGTGATTTCACAGGCGGCATACAATTGGGAATTGCTTCAATGGTCTGATAGCAATTTCGAGGCAGGCCGGCAAGTGGTGATCGGTAGTGGGCTAGCCCACTACCAGCGATTCGTTTCCAAACTGGGTTATCCGCACATCTTAAGAAACTCCGACTCGTCAATAACCTTCACACCGAGCTTCTGCGCCTTCTCCAGCTTCGAGCCAGCCTCCGCGCCGGCCAGCACGTAATCCGTCTTCTTGCTCACGCTACCGCTGACCTTGCCGCCCAGCGCTTCGATTTTCGCGGAGGCTTCCTCCCGGGTCATCGTGGGCAGCGTGCCGGTCAAGACGAACGTCTTGCCGCTGAAAGGCCCGATGGCGGATGCGGCGGCGAATAATGAGGAACTGAAGTTAAGCCCGGCCTTGCTCAGGCGCGCAATCAGATCGCGATTGCGCGGATCGCCAAACCATTGCGTGACGCTCTCCGCGATGACCTCGCCCACGTCCTCAACTTCCGCCAGTTGATCCACACCGGCGGCAAACACATCGTCGACGGTCGGAAACGCCCTTGCCAGGGCTTTGGCCACGCCCGCGCCCACGTGAAAGATGCCAAGGCCAAAGATCAGCCGCCATGCGTCACGCTGCTTGCTGGCCTCAATGCCGTCCAGGAAGTTCTGCGCGCTCTTCTCGCCCATGCGTTCGAGGTTTGCCAGTTCGTCGAGCTTAAGCTTGTACAGGTCTGCCACGTCACACACCAACCCGGTTTTCACGAGTTGCGCCGCGAGCACTTCGCCACCGCCCTCGATGTCCATCGCGCCGCGCGCACACCAGTGCTCGATACGGCCACGCGCCTGGGCTGGGCAATCGGGATTCGTGCAGCGCCAGTCCGCGGCCTCGTCCTCGACCCTGCCTTTCGAGATCTTCGATCCGCACTCCGGACATTCCTTTGGGAAGTGAAACAGCTTCTCGCGTCCCGTGCGTTTGGCCGCAACGACGCTGACGACTTCGGGAATTATCTCGCCGGCTTTTTGAATCAGCACGGTGTCTCCCACACGCACGTCGAGGCGCTTGATTTGATCCTCGTTGTGCAACGTGGCGCGCTTGACCGTCGTGCCGGCGAGGAGAACCGGCTCCAGTTCCGCCACGGGCGTCAGCTTGCCAGTGCGCCCGACCTGGATGCTGATGGCGTTGAGTTTTGTCTCGGCCTGATCGGGCGCGTATTTGTAGGCCATGCCCCAGCGTGGAGCCTTCGAAGTCACACCGATTCTCTCGCGCAGAGGAATGGAGTTGAGCTTGATGACGGCGCCATCGGTTTCGTAGCTGAAATCGCGGCGAATCTTGTCCAGTTCGTCGATGGCGGCCAGCAGATCATCCGCGGAACGGCAGAACCAGGTCTTCTCCGGCGTCTTGAAGCCAAGCGCCTTGAGCCACCTCAGCAGTTCGACTTGCGTCTGCGGCGCGTGCCCGCCTTCGATGTGACCCGCGCCATAAAGGATGATGTCGAGCCGGCGTTTGGCCACGAGCGTTGGATCGAGTTGCTTGAGCGATCCGGCAGCCGTGTTGCGCGGATTGGCGAACAGCTCCTCCCCGGCAGAGGCACGCTCGGCATTGACGCGGGCAAACTCCTTCTTTGTGAAATAGACCTCGCCGCGGACTTCGAGCACGGCAGGCATACCTTCCACGGCGTTCCTGGACTTGGAGTGGGAAGAGGCGGGAATCGTCTCTGCCAGTCGCAGCGGAATGCTGCGGATGGTCTTCAAGTTCGCCGTGATGTCGTCTCCGTGCGTGCCATCGCCGCGTGTGGCACCGACCTTGAAGACGCCGCTCTCATAGCGCAGGTTGATGGCCACGCCGTCCACCTTCGGCTCGACGACCCATTCGAGCTCCTCGTTCGGCGCCAGCTTTTGCACGCGCTCGACGAACGCCCGCACTTCCTCCTGCGAATAGGTGTTGTCGAGGCTCATCATTGGGGCGAGATGCCGGCTCGATTTGAATTCGCTTAACGGCTTCCCGCCCACGCGTTGGCTGGGCGAATCCGATGTGGCGAGATCAGGAAACTCGCGCTCCAAGTCCAGCAAGTCACGATAGAGCTTGTCATACTCGCGATCAGAGATGACCGGCCTCGCCTCGACGTAATAAAGCTGGTCGTGCTTGCGGATTTCCTCGGTCAACTCGGCGTGGCGGGCTCTGGCTTGCGCGTGCGTCATGAGAGACGAATTACACGAATTTGCACGAATTCAGACAAGCTCTCTCTGGCTATCCTCGGTACACGCTTCATTCGTGAAATCCGTGTCTTACTGCCGCACAAACTCCTTGTGCATCTTCGCGTAGTGGCTGTCACGGGCGAGCAACTCGTCGTGCGTGCCCTGCTCGACGATCTCCCCGTGGCTCAAGACGAGGATGCGGTGGGCGTGCCGGACAGTGCTCAGGCGGTGCGCCACGACGAAGCAGGTGCGGCGCGCGAAAAGTTCTTCGAGCGCGCGTTGGATGGCGCGCTCGGTTCGGGCATCGACCGCGCTGGTGGCTTCATCGAGAATCAGGATGCGCGGCTGGGCAACCATCGCGCGGGTGAAGGTGAGCAACTGCCGCTCGCCGGCGCTGAAGTTGCCGCCGCGCTCACCCACCTTCGTTTGATAACTGTCGGCGAAGCGCTGGATGATCTCGTGGGTGCCGAGGGTTTTCGCGGCGGCGATGACTTCATCATCGGACGCGCCCGGACGGCCGAACTTGAGGTTCTCCATCACGGTGCCGGTGAAGAGGAAGTTCTCCTGGGTGACGATGCCGATCTGTTCGTGCAGCGATTCCACGGTGCCGCTTTGCAGATCAAGTCCGTCCATGAGGATGCACCCGCGTTGCGGTTCGTAAAAGCGCGCGATAAGGCTGATGATGCTCGTCTTGCCCGATCCAGTGTGACCGACGAGCGCGACGGTTTCGCCAGGCTTCGCCTCAAACGAAATGTCTTTGAGCACCCACGCATCGGGAGGCGTGGTGTCGTAGCGGAACCAGACGTTTTCGAAGATGATATGGCCTCGAATGGGCGGCAGCGGTTCCGCGCCGGCGCGGTTGCGGACCTGCGGCTGGGTGTCCAGCAGCTGAAAGATACGCTCGGCACTCGCGGCCGTGGAAAGGATGGCGTTGTAGAGATCGCCCATCGTCTGGATGGGACCGAAGAACATGCCGAGGTAGAGGGCGAAGGCCGCAAGTTCGCCCACGGTGATTTCGTTGCGAAGCACCAGAGAGCCGCCGTAGCCCAGGATGATGACCGTGCCCAAGCCGGACATGAAACCGAGGAAGGGCATGTAGGTGTGGAAGACGCGGGCGGCGGCGAGCGCGAGTTCGTTGTGCGTCTCGTGCAGTTGCTGGAACCGGTTGAGGTTTTCCTCCTCGCGCGAGAACGCCTGCACGACGCGCACGCCGGCGATGTTCTCGGCCATCGCGGCGGTGAGGCGGGAGGTTTGCGCACGGACCTTGCGGTGCGCGGCGAGACCGAATTTGTGAAACAGCCGGGTGGCCACGAACAACGGTGGCAACACGAGGCTGACGGCCAGGCACAAGCGCCAGTCATATTGCAGCATGAGCGCGATCACTCCGCACAAGGTCATCAAGCTGGCGAGCATCTGGTTCGCGCCCCAGGTCATGATGCGGTCGAGCGAGTCGATGTCGGTGTCAGCGCGGGCGATGATGCGGCCCTGGTGCGTCTTGTCGAAATAGTTCAGCGAGAGTTTCTGAATGTGCTCGAACACGGCGAGGCGCAGATCGTTCATCGCGCCCTGGCCGACGCGGATGGCGCTCTTGACTTGCGCGACGGACAGAAACCAGCCGAGCAGGAGGTTACCAAGGTAGATGAGGCTGACGATGAGGATGCCCCGGTAGGCCGTCTGCGCGCTGGAGAAATTCGTCAGGTAACGATCGATGCCGATTTGAATGAACTTCGGGCCGAGCAATTGCGAGACAGTGGCCAGCAACGTGAAGACGAGATTGAGCGCAAAGATCCGCCGGTACGGCCGAAGGTAGGCTGCGAGGCGGAAAAAGATCGCCTTGCTCATCCGCCTTTGGGCGGTGGCTTCTTCGAGTTCGATGTCAATCTGGCTGGCCATGGTGTCGGGGGCGCGGCAGCGAGTATGCGATCAACCGGGTAGTGAATCCAAGCCAATGAGCTTGAATCGGCTTGATACTCCTTCGCTAATTTGACTCCCTACGTGGCAATCAGAGTTGAACAGCAACCGACCATCCCTTTCTTCGTACGCCCGGCCTTCCTCTCCGGCGAGGTGTGTTCGCTGGGTTCTCCTCGGAATGTTGGGAGCGCTCGGTGCTCACGCTCAAATTGAAATAACCAAGGATGGCCGGCGCGTCGAAGGCGAATTGCTGGTGAAGTTTCGCGACGGTCCGCATGGAGCAGCCGCGGAGCGTTCTCGCGCGGCATTCAACCACGAGGTGCGCCGCCGGTTCGGCCACATCGGCTGGCAGCAGATTCGATTGCCGCGCGGGCTGACAATTGAGGAGGCTCTAACGCGTTACCGTGGTCATGCGGATGTGCTGGCGGTCGAACCGAACCTCGCCGGACTGGCGGTCGAGGGTTTGCCGGAATTCTCGGCGACCTCCGCCGCGGGCGATCCCGCAGCCGGCACGCCAAACGATCCGCAGTTCACGAACCAGTGGGCGCTCGCCAAAATTGGAGCGCCGACGGCATGGCTCAATCAGACCGGCAGTTCAAATGTCGTAGTGACCGTCATTGACTCCGGCGTGAATTATTACCACGAGGATTTGCGCGATAATCTTTGGTGCAATCCCGGCGAAGTGCCCGGCAACGGAATCGACGACGATGGGAATGGGATCATTGACGATGTTTTTGGCATCGACACCGCCAACGATTCGCGCGGCAACGATTCCGATCCGTTTGATGAAGGCCTGAACGGGTATTATCACGGCTCGCTGGTGGCCGGCGTTATTGGGGCCGTATCAAACAACAGGCTGGGCATCACCGGCCTGAACTGGTCGGTGCGCATCATGGCCGTCCGAGCCATCCGCGCGGGCAATCTCATCACCGTTGGGGATGAACTGGAGGCGCTGGAGTACGTGCTGATGATGAAGGGCCGCGGGGTGAACATCCGCGCCGTGAACATGAGCTATGCCGGCATGCCTTACTCCACCGCCGAACGGGACGCCCTCGCCGCGGTGCAAAACGCAGGGATACTGCTTTGCATTGCGGCAGGCAATTCAGGCGGCAACAACGACCGCACGCCGACCTACCCGGCCAGTCATTCATTGCCGGGCATCATCGCCGTGGCGGCGTCCGACCAGTCCGACCGGCTGGCCATGTTTCCTTTCGGTGGAACGTCTCAATACGGTCGGACGAATGTCGACCTCGCCGCGCCTGGTCTGGATATCGTGTCCACCTTCGGCCCCGGCACCAATGATTACCATCCGGACTTTTGGGGAACCTCCGCCGCCACGCCGCACGTCGCTGGCGCCGTGGCCCTGCTGGCGGCCGCCAATCCCGCCGCCACGCCGCAGCAAATCAAATCGGCGTTGCTAGGGTCGGTTGACTTGATACCGGCGTTGACGAACAAGATGGTTTCTCATGGGCGGCTGAACCTGGCACGCGCGCTGGATCATCCGTTCATCGCCACCGGGCCGCCCTTCATCGCGCGACCACCGGTTGACCAGGCGGTGGCTCTTGGCGGGGCAGCCACGATCACAGCCGTCGTGTTCGGAGAAAAGCCACGGACTTCGCAATGGTTCTTCAATGGGGAACGGATTTCGGGCGCGACCAACGCCACTCTCACGCTCGCCAACGTTCAACCGGCGCGGGAAGGTCTTTACTCCGTCGCGGTGTCCAACCGGCTCGGCGGCGCGGTCAGCAAAGCCGCTCATCTGACGGTGCTCGTCAATCCCGTCATTACCCTGCCTCCAATCAGCCAGTCCGTGGTGCAAGGCGGCAACGTCACCTTTAGTGCCGGGTTCACCGGCAATCCGCCGCCGTTCGGCGTGGAGTGGCGGCAAGGCACGGGTGTGCTCACCAGCAACACCGTCGCGGCCTTTCAAGACTTCTTCCTCCTCACCAACGCGCAGCCGGCCCAGGCTGGAACATGGCGAGTGAAAGTGAGAAACCTCGCAGGGAACACGGGAGTTGAGCGCACATTCACCCTGGCCGTGTTGCCCGACAGCGATGGCGATGGCCTGCCCAACACGTGGGAACTGGCGCACGGCCTGCACACCAACGATCCTTCCGACGCGGTGCTGGATACCGACCTCGACGGCGTCAGCAATCGTGACGAATACACGGCAGACACCAGCCCCACTAACGCACAGAGTACTCTGAGGATTGAAACCGTCCTTCACTCAAATGCCGTCACGATGCTGACGTTCCACGCTGCATCAAACAAGACCTACACGGTGGAGGCGCGGATGAAAGCGGAGGCCGGACCCTGGTTGCGCGTCGCAGATGTGCCGGCCGTGAAGACCAACCGGACGGTGTCCATCTTCGACAACGATTCTCCATTCCCTGAAGCTTCCCGTTACTATCGGCTCGTCACTCCGCGAAGACCCTAGTCCTCGCGGCTTGCTCTACTTCCCCACTGTTATGGGCTCGGTCGAAGGAGAGATCTCGGGTTGGCGTTTGAGCCGCCCCGCCAGATCGCTGAACAACGTATAGACTACGGGGATGATGAAGAGAGTCAGAAACGTGCTGGTCAACATGCCGCCGACCACCGCCACGCCCATCGGTCGGCGGCTCTCCGCGCCGGCGCCAAAACCAATCGCGATGGGCAGGATGCCGGCGATGGTACAGAAGGCCGTCATGAGAATCGGGCGCAGACGCACACGCCCGGCTTCGAGCATCGCGTGATGTGGTTCATCGCCCGCGTCGCGCCGCTGGTTGGCGTATTCGACGAGCAGGATGGAGTTCTTCGTGACCAGGCCGATCAGCAACACCAGCCCGATTTGGCTGAACAGGTTCACGTTCATCGCCGGAATCGGAGGATAAAGGCCAAGCTTGCCGCCAAGGTCGAGCAGCCACAGCGTGCCGAATGCGCCGAACGCCGCAAGCGGCACCGAGAGGATCACGGTGAATGGATGAAGCAGGCTTTCGAACTGCGCCGCGAGCGTCATATAGACGATGATGAGCGCCAGGATCAGCACCCACCAAACTTCTGAGCTGGCGTCTTTGAGACTTTTGGCGTCGCCGCCCCAGGCGTAGAGAAAGCCGGGGGGCAGTTCCGTCCCCAACAGCGACTCGGCTTTCTCCATCACCACGCCGATGGGCACCGCGCCAGGCGACGCGGTGATGCTGGCGCTGCGCATGCGCCCGTAATGGTTGATGGCGTTCGGCGCGGCGCCGGTCTCACGTTTCACCACGGTGCTCAACTGGATCAACTCGCCTTTGCTGCTGCGCACGAAGATGGTGTCGAGATCCTGCGGCGTGAGTCGTGAGGCACGTTCAAGCTGAACGATGACCTGATATTCCTTGCCGCCAACCTTGATGCGGCTGAGGTCGAGTCCGCCGAAGAGGATTTGCAAGGTGCGCGAGATGTCCTCGATGCTCACGCCGAGGGCGGCGGCGCGGTTGCGCTCGATGGTGAGGCGCAACTCCGGCTTATCCACCTCGTAACCGACGCGCACGCTGCTGCTGTTCAAGAGCGGCTTGCCGGCGGCGTTTGTCAGCAAACGGAGCTTGTTGGCAATTTGGGCGGAGGTGCGCGCAAGCTGGTCGAGATCCTGGTTTTGGAGAATGAGTTCGAAGGGTGCGTCACGAAAGTTGACTTCAATTGCCTTGGGCAGGTTGGCGATGGCCAGGCCGCCCTCGACCTCGGTCAACATCCGCTGTTGCAGGCCGCCGGGGCCATTCACGATATCCTGCACGGAACGTTTGCGATCGCCACGATCCTTGAAGGTGACGAACACGATGCCGAAGCTCGCCTGGCCCGGACCGTTGAAGGCCGGGGCGACCATCGCGCCGTAGCTGTTGACCTCCGGCACTTCGGCAATAATGCGCTCGGCCTTGCGCAACTGCCGATCGGTGAACTCGGAGGTCGAGCCGTTCGGCGTGATGACCAGGCCGAACATCCGACTCTTGTCCTCCTGCGGCAGGAAGTCCTGGTCCAGCCCGCGATAGGCGAAGACCATCGCGGCCATCGTGCCGAGTGTAATCATCACCATGACCAAGCGGTGCGCCAGCGACCAGCGAAGCCACCGCGTATAGTGTTCGGTAATCCAATGGAAGCCGCGCTCGAAGAAGTTAAACAGCGGGCCGTGCTTCACGCCTTCGAGGGGCTTGAGGAGACGCGCGGCCATCGCGGGCGAGAGCGTCAGGGCCACGAAAGCCGAGATGATCACCGAACCGCACACGGCGGCGGCGAACTCGATGAACAGCCGGCCAGTCGTGCTCTTCTGAAACGCCAGCGGCGCGAACACGGCGACCAAGGAAATGGTGATGGCGATGACCGCGAAGCTGATTTCCTCCATCGCCTTGAACGCGGCCTTCATCGGCGTCATGCCTTCCTCGACATGCCGGTAGATGGCTTCGAGCACCACGATGGCGTCATCGACCACCACGCCGATGGCCAGCACCAGCGCAAGCATGGTGAGGATGTTGATGGAGTAGCCAAACGCGTAAAGCACTGCGAAGGTGCCGACAATGGAAATCGGAATGGCGACCGATGGGATAATCGTTGAGCGGAAGTTACGCAGGAAGACGAAGATGATCAGCACCACCAATCCGAAGGCTACGGCCAGCGTGTGCCAGACTTCGCTGATGGCTTTCTCGACGAAGATGCTGGAATCGAACGCCACCCACATGTCACAGCTGGGCGGCAGCGTGGGACGGATGGCCTCGGTCTCGGCCCGAATGGCCTGCGCCACGGAGACGGTGTTACCCTTGGCCTGCTTGACGATGCCAAGGAACACGCACGGTTTGCCACCGGCGCGCGCAATGGTGCGGTAATCTTCCGCGCCCTCCTCGGCGCGGCCGATGTCACGAAGTTTGACGAGGTTCGCGCCATCGGAACGAATGACCAGTTCATTGAACTCGGCGGCAGTCTTGAGTTCGCCACGTGTCTGGATGGTCAGTTCGCGGTCGAGATTTTCCACGCGCCCGCTGGGCAGTTCGACGTTCTGCTGGCGCAGCGATCGTTGCACATCGAGCACGGTAACCTGCCGCGCGGCCATGCGCTCCGAATCGAGCCAAAGTCGCATGGCATAACGTTTCTCGCCGCCGATCATGACGGACGACACGCCCGGCACGCTTTGGAAACGCGGCTTGATCTGGCGCTCGGCCAGGGTCGTGAGTTCGAGCGTCGTGTAGCGGTCGCTGTTGATCGAAATCCAAATGATCGGCTGGGCGTCGGCATCCTGTTTGGCAATGACCGGCTCCAGGATATCCTCCGGCAAAGTGCCGCGCACGCGGGAAACGCGATCGCGCACATCCTGCGCCGCGGTGTCGATGTCGCGAGAAAGGTCGAACTCGATGCCGATGCTGCTGGCGCCTTCGCGGCTTTCACTGCGGAGCGTCTTAATGCCTTCGATGTTGTTGATGACTTCCTCCAGGCGCTCGGTCACCTCGGTCTCGACCACCTGCGCGTTGGCACCGGGATAGACGGTGAGGACGGAGATGATGGGCGGATCGATGTCGGGCAACTCGCGCACCGGCAGGCGGCTCAAGCCGATGAGGCCAAAGAGCACCAGCACGAGATTCATCATCGTCGCGAGGACGGGGCGTTTGATGCTGGCGGTGCTGAGGAACATGTTTGTTTTGCAGGCCGGAAAGCCGGCAGGCCAGCAGGCCAGGAAGCCGGCGGGTCTGCCGTCTCGATCAATCCGGGGGCTTGGGTAACGTACGGTTCAGCAGCCACGGGCAAGGATTGTTGCCCATGTTCGTGAGTTTGCCGAGTATTTGATCGCACTTGTGGTGAAGCTCGATCCCGGTTTCACGATCCACGTATCCGCACTTCACGGCGAACATCACCCAGTCTTGTGTTTCCGCGGCCTCCCCTTCGGCGTCGTTGAGCTTGCTGACAAACGCAGCTTCATATTTTCGCTTCCTCCATGCCTCGGCAATTTGCGCCACCACCGAACGGGAGGAACGACGTGCTTGATCGGTCAGCGAGAATTTCTCCTCCGAGGGCCATTCCTTTGACAGTCCGAAGATCTGCATCGCCACCTCGACCGCGAGTTGATGCACTTCCAGTTCCCAATGATGCCGGATTGGCTTTCGCCTCGCTTCGCTTCGCAAGTCGAGTCTGGCATCCAGGCGACCCGCCGGCAGGCCGACCTGCCGGCCTGCCGGCCTGCCGGCCTGCCGGGTCACTGGTTGTCTCGCTCGGAGCATAGGCTCAGTTCAAATACGGTGCCGCCGCTTCCGCCGGAGCGGCCTTCACAGACGCTCCCGGAAAGAGCTTCTGCACGCCTTCGACCACGACTTTCTCGCCCGCCTGGATGCCCGAGAGGATCTCGGCCTTGCCGGCCAGACGCAGGCCAATCTTGACCGGGCGAACCTGCGCAGATCCCTTTTCGTCCACAATGAACACGGTGACCTCATCGCCGTTGCTCACCAGCGCCGGCTCCGGCACGACGATGGCCGAATCGCGGAGCCGGAGCGTGAGTGCGAGATTGGCGAACATGCCGCCCTTGAGCTTGTGTCCTGGGTTGGGGATGCGCGCCTTCACCAGAGCAGTGCGCGTCGCGGAGTCGAGTTGCGGCGAGATGAAATAAACTTCGCCTTTGAAGCGGTCGTTCGGGAAGGCTGCGACACCGAACTCCATCGACTGTCCGATGGCCACCTGGCTGAGATAGCGTTCCGGCACGCTGACCTCGACCTTCACGGGATCGAGATCAACAAGCCAGGTGAGCGTGGTGTTCTTGCCGATGACCTGGCCGGGACTCACCTGCCGGGCGCCGACCACGCCCCCGAACGGCGCGCGGATTTGGGTATCCCTCAATTGACGGCGCTTGAGATCGAGGCTGGCCTGATTGGCTTGGAACTGCGCCGCGATCTGATCGAACTCCTGCTGGCTGATGAGCTTGTCGCTGAACAACTGCTTGCTCCGCTCGTGGTTGGCCAGACTCAATTTGAAGTTGGCCTCCGCCTCGGCCACTGCTGCGGCGAACTTCGAGTCGTCGAGTTTTACCAGCAGGTCACCCTGATTCACTTGCTGGCCCTCGCTGAACGGGATGGCTTCCAGGGTGCCGTCGGTCTCCGACTTGATCTCGACCATCTCGTTGGCAGCAACGGTGCCGACGAGGGAGAGTGATTCGGAGACAGCCTGGGCCTTGGCCTCGATCACCACAGCCTGCACGGTGAATCCCCCAGGCGCCCTGCCAGCGGCGCCGGGCGCGGGCTGTTTCTTGCAGCCGGCCCCAACCAAGGCCACGGCAAGCAAAGCCGGGAGAAAATAACGTTTCATGAAATCTGGATGACTCATCATCAACTAATCCGGCCAATGGCGCCGGCGGGGAACGGTAGGGATGCGCTCCGACCCGGTCAAATTCCAATTCCGGAAAAGAGTTCCACCGAAAGCCCTTCGGCCCATTCCGGTGGCACCAGATTTCTTGTTTAGTCCGGCCCAGAGACGACGATAAAGAGAACTATCGGCGCCTTTGGCGGGCGTGAAGCGATGTGGACACCCCTGGATGGGGCTAGATTGAATCGGCTTTGAAAGATTTCTAACGCGAGCATGGCAACATCGAACAACGATCAGTTTCGGATCCTGGTGCTGGAAGACGACCTGATCTCGCAAGTGTCCGCATCGCAAGTCATCCAGCGCGCCGCGCCTGAGGGGATTCTCCTAATGGCCCGCAGTCTGGCCGAAGGCCGCCGATTGCTGGGGAAGTATGAGTTTCATCTCTGCGTGCTCGACATTCAGCTTCCGGACGGCTCCGGGATCGACTTCCTGTATGACATCCAGGTTAGTTCGCCGCATGCCTGCGTGGCCATCTTGACGGGCGTGCCTCTGCCCCATTATCGCGACCAGGCCGAGGCGTTCGGTGTGCTCCACTTTATGGAAAAGCCGGCCGATGCCAAACTGCTCGGCGGCTTGGTGCGCGAACAATGGGAGAAATGCCGCGCTCTACAGGCCCAGGCCGCCACGGGCTTCTCCGCCGCGCTCACCCAACTGTCCACGCTCGACATCATCCAGCTCAAATGCCTTGGCCGAAAGAGCGTGTCCCTGGATTTCATCGGGCATCACGGCAAGCATGGACGCATCTATTTCAAGGACGGCGAAATTCATCATGCCGAGACCGACGCCAAGAAGGGCGTCGATGCGTTCAACGAGATTGTCGGCTGGCGCGGAGGACAGGTGGTGGAAGTAGCGGAGCCTCCGCCGCCGTCGAGGACCGTCGAAGGCCACTGGCAGGGTTTGCTGATGAACGCGGTCCAGTGGGTGGACGAAAACAAGCAGCCCTAGGAATCGTTCGTGAGCGAGCGAAAGCCGCGCTCACTGGGAGGGTGGCAGGCGCAGGATGGTTTCCAAAGGTTGAACGTCAGCAAGGTCCTTTCCGCTCGCGCCGCCGCTTAACTTCACCAGTTTTTCGCCGCCGGGCCTCACCATCCGTTCATAGCTGCCTACCGCATCGTTAAATGCATCGTTGGCCTTCTCCAAACCGGAGCGGATCTTTTCGAAGTGCTCGGTAAACTTCGTCACCCGTGAAAAAAGTTCCTGCGCCGCGTCCGCAATGGCGCGGGCATTCTCGGTCTGCGCGTGTTGCTGCCAGCTGACACTGACGGACCTGAGGATGGCGATCAGCGATGAAGGTGTGGCGAGAATGATGCGTTTGCCTTGCGCCCATATCATCAAGTCCTGGTCGCCTTCCAAGGCCGCGCTGAACAAAGATTCCGCCGGCAGAAAAAGCACTACGTAATCGAGTGCATTCGGGAATTGCGCCGGGTAATCCCGTTCGGCCAACGCCTTGATGGTGGCCTTCAACTTGGAGGCGTGTGTGGCCAGTGCCTCCGCACGTTTGGTGGCTTCCGCCGCGTCCACCGCGTTCAGAAAATCCAGGTCCGGCACCTTGGCGTCCACAATGATGACGCGGTCCCCGGGCAGGCGCACCACCAAGTCCGGCTTGCTGTCGCCAGCCTGGGTCTGCTCGCTGAAATCGCAATGAGCACTCATGCCCGACACCTCCACCACCCGCCGCAGGGTTTCCTCGCCCCAACGGCCACGCGCCTGGTTCGACTTCAGCACCATGCGGAACTGCTGCGTCTCCTGCGCCAGCGACTGGCTCGATTGCGAGAGCGACTCCAGTTGCTTTTTGACCTCGCCCAGCGTCGCCGCTTGCGCGGTTTCGCTCCGTTGCAAACTCTTCTGATAGGTTTCGAGTTGCTGCTTCAACGGCTCCACCAGCGTTTTGATGGACTCCTGCCGCTTTTCCAGATCGCCCTTGGCTGTCTCCTGGAACTTGGCGAGCGTCTCGTTGGCGAGGCGGAGGAATTCCGGTTGGGTTTGTTTAAGCGCGTCGGCGCTCAAGGCCTTGAAGGCTTCGCGCAGATCCGCGATGGCCTTGTCCTGGGCCTGGCGCGCATCCTTCAAGGCCTGTTCGTGTAACTGGCGTTGTTCTGCGAGCAGCTTCTCAGCAGCGGCTTTGCCCGCTTCGGCGGTGGCGTTGGCGGTGCTGACCTTCGCCAATTGATCGCGAAGCTGGGACAACGAACTTTCATGCTGCGAGAGCCGCTGGCGGAGCTCGCTCTCCATTCGGGTGTCCGGCGGCGCCGTTGCAGCTCGGCGCCAGCCAGCCAGCCAGCCAATTGCCCCGCCCAGCACTGCGCCAATCGCCAGTCCCAGCAGGATGTAAGTCACCACGTCCATCGCGTCTGCTTATCCGGGAATGCCCGGCTAGTAATGCGCCACCACTTCAATCTCCACCTGCGCACCGCGCGGCAGCGCCGCGACCTGCACGGTGGAGCGCGCCGGAAAGTCGGCGGTGAAATGTTTCGCATACACTTCGTTCATGGCGGCGAAGTCGACCAGGTTGGTCATGAACACGGTAGTCTTTACCACGTTGGCCAGAGTGAGCTTCTGGTCTTCGAGAATCAGCTTGATGTTCTCCAGCACACGTTCGGTTTGCGCCTTGATGTCAGCGGGCAGCGGGCCGTTGGGATGCGCCGGGTCGATGGGGATTTGCCCGGCGCAAAACAGCAGGTCGCCGACGCGGACGCCGTGGTTGTACGGGCCGAGCGCGGGAGCGGACTTCGCGGGTTTGATGATGGTCTTGGTCATAAAGTTTGTTTAACCACAGATGAACACCGATGGACACGGATACCCGACAAACCTTGCCTCAGCCATCCCGAAAGTGCTTTTCTGCGAATCCACGTTCGTTCGAGAAGTGGGAGCCCTCTCATCATCCGTGTTCATCAGTGTCCATCCGTGGTTGAAATCAGTTTTAGAGCGCGTGTCACTGGGCGGCCTTGCGTTTGGCCAGGGCGGAACGCAGGAACATGTCCGGTGGCGCCTGTTGCCAGGCAGTAAGCCAAAGGTCGCCGAGCATCTGCGACGCCTTCAACATCTGGCTGGTGATGAAGTCATGGCCTTCCTGCGACAGCTCCTGACGCGCGGAAAATTTTCCCGTCTTCTCCAATCGATACAACGGCTCCACCTGCTTGTGCTGTTCGATCAGATAGAACATCACCGTCTGAAAGGTGTTAGTATTGGCACTGCCCGCGTTGGGACCAACAAGGGCTTTGGCCGGGCGCAGTTGCGTGCGCAGCTTGTCCGCGTTCACTCCGAATTGCAGGATGTAGCCACCATCGATCCATGAGTGAATCGAGTAGTTGGTCGAGTAGCTCTTCGGGTTCTCGCCAACCCAGCCGTGGTGATGTTTCGTGGTATGCAACGGCTGGGAGCCGTCGCCGACGAAGTGACCCATCACTCCCATGACGTAAATGATGTTCTCTCTCGCGTTGGTAATTTCCTCCGGCGTGCCCGCAGCCTCGTATTCCTTGAGGTAGGAGAATGCGGACTTCAGCTTGCCCTGAAACTCGGTGATGGTCCACGGCAGAAAGCCGATCAGAGCTTTCGTCCGATCGGCGTCCTTCAACGGGTCCATGGCGGGAAAGTTCTGTGGACGCGCCGACCGGGCCAACGCCAGTTGCGCATCGAACTCGTAACGAAAGGGGCTGATACTGGAGGTGTCGAGCTGGTACAGCCCCAGCAAATCGAGATCGAAATAGTGTTCCGGACCATTGCCGTGCCTGAGCTCGAGGTCCGGCGTATTGCGCCAGCGATCCGGCTCGCCGCTGAGGAAGCCGATGCGCTCGCGCGCCTCCGGAGTGCGGATGAAAGTGGGAAAGTTCGCAGGCAACGAGTCGAGAGCCAGCTGGTTGATCAGCCGGTGTCCCTCGTAATCCCACGCCCGGCCAGCCACGGCGGCGAAAGTAAACACGCCGAGCGCAACAATCCGGCAGAGCGAAGTTTTCATCGTCGTATGCTTCAGTGGATGCCAGTTAAGACCGGCACATCGGCGTTGTAAATCTTCAAACTCCTTTGGCGCGAATGTCGCAGGCTCTACGCTACAGTTTGCTCGCGGCAGCTTCGTCCACGAGCCAGAGCAGCCTCCCTGTAGCGGGCCGCACGTCCTGGGCAGGATAGGTCCGGCTGGATGGATCTCCGCACAGTACATTGCGGAGCATGTCAGCCTTGTCCGCACCCCCGGCCACGAACATGATCTCAGCGGCTGCGTTCAGCAAGGGAAAGGTAAACGTGATGCGATGGCTGTTGAACTTCTCCACCCAGTTGGCGCTGACGAACGCGCCCTGCTCCTTCAACGCTGCGCTGCCGGGAAAAAGCGAGGCGGTGTGGCCGTCCGGTCCCATGCCCAGCATGATGAGATCGAAGCGTGGAATCTCTCCGGTGAGGGAACCGAAGGCGGACCGCAGCTCGCGTTCGTATTCAGCCGCGGCACGGACAGCGTCCAGTTCCGCCCGGACGCGATGAACGTTGGCGGGAGGAAGGGGGACCTTCGAAAGCAACGCCTCGTTCGCCATGCGGTAGTTGCTGTCAGAATGATCCGGCGGGACATGGCGCTCGTCGCCGAAGAAAATCTGGACCTTGTCCCACGCCAGCTTGTTGCGTCCCGCGGCTTCATCGACGGCGAGCAGTCCGAAAATGGCCTTTGGCGTCGAGCCGCCGGACAGCGCGACGGTGAAGAGACCACTCTTGTCAATGGCACTGCGGGCGGCGCGCAGGAACTCGTCCGCGGCGGCGCGGCTTAACGCGGCGACGTCAGGAAGTACACGAACTTCGGCGTGGGGCAGTGAAACGGTGCGCATGTTGTGACGGCGGGAGCACGCTATCGAAGTGCGGCTGCCAATGCAATCGAAGCGGGTGCGTTCAAAATCCAAACGTTACTCGAGCGCTACGATTCGTGCCGATGAGGAAACCGGCGCCGCCGTTCTGGTTCTGCAACACTGCGCCTTTGAACGAAGATGATTTGCCGGTCGCGGGATTGATCACAGTACCGCCAAACAAGCCGCTGGAAGTCGAGATGGACATGGAAAGTTTCCCACCGCCCAGGTTGCCGACCTTGTTCCTATCACTCAGTGTGATGGCGTTGGTGAACGCGAGCGACAGATCGCCGCCACTAAAGATGAGGCTTGCTTGCGTGAAGTTCAGCACGCGGTTCGTGGAGGTGGCCGGGCGATCATACCGCGAGCCGAGCGTCGTTGTTTCGCACGTGAATCCATCCGTATACAGTTTGGTCTTCAGTTGGGCAGGCCTGATCCAACCGAGCGCGCCGCGAATGTCGTTCGTTGTGCGATTGGTCAAGGTCAGCCAGCCGTGGACCATCCCCTGCCCTCCGTAGAGCGCACCGTGAAACGGCCATTGACCGCTCTTCGAGAGAATGACTTTCCGGGAAACCTTGGCGCCATCGGCGAGCGTCCCGGCGAACGACGCGCTCCCATTGCCATCCACCTTCACCGTGCCGAAGCCGTTACCCTCGGGGCCAAGGTTCGGATCGCTCTGGCCATGGATGATCATCGTGTAATTTCCAGCAAAGGGCGCGGGGCTGGTCTTCACGTTGAACGAGTTGCGATAACCGAGCAAAGGCGCCTGCCAGATGCCGTCCGTCACCCGGCCGGACACTTGATCCGAATCGCCGCCGCCGAAGGAAAGTTCGACGACCAGGGCATTGGCACCTTTGCGCGGAATGGTGTTGGTGGCGTTGAGCTCGGCATCAAGCTGGCCCGTGAAGGAATACGATTTCCCAGCGAGCAGGAGTTTGCCGGAATACTTGCCGCGGTCAGTCACGCTCACGTTGAACAGGCCGGCACGGCCTGGCCGGAGCGCGTCGTCTTCGCGGAACAACCCGGCGTACGTCCCTTGGATGGCCACGAACGGATTCGCCACAAAGACTGCTTCCAGCGCGAGCCGGGGACGCATGGTGAAGGTGAGCTTTGGCGAGTTCGACGGGAGGTCGCCAGACCAGCCAGCGAAGATATATCCCGGTTCGGGCGTGGCGGTCACGGTGTAGCTTTGGCCCGCCTTGAGTTCCTGTCCGTCGAGCGCCGGACTGATGTTGCCGCGACCAGTCTTGCGGATCTTGATCGGAAATGCCGACGGCGTGAAGGGCAACACTTGGACTTCGACCGCGGTGGCCGTGGTCTGACTGCCGTCGCTGACCACGATATCGATCACGGCGCTCCCTGCCCAGCCGCGCGCCGGGGTGATAATCAAGGTGCGTTGTCCGTCGCGCCCGCCGAAGCGGATGTTCGCGTCCGGCACGAGCGATGGATCGGACGACGTCGCTAAGACTTGAAGCTGATGAAGCGGCGTGTCCACGTCACCGATCACCAAAGTAATCGTCTCCGTCGGCACGCCCATCCAGGTGGATTGCGGCGGCGGATCAGAGATGACAGGCGCGAAATCGAAATCATCCGTGCAAGGCGCGCCTTGAGCTGCGTCCCCCACGGTCGTCATGAGCCGGTAACGCCGGGAGGGAGGCGCGTCGCCATCGAAATACTCCGACCACCCGGCCTGAACCTCATTCATGGTGCTCCACACTGAAGTCCACACCGTCCCATTATCGCTGGCTTGTAATTCGTAGGAACGCCCGGCTTCGACGTTGAATCCAACGTTGATGCCGGGCACCGGTTGCGTGACGGTCGTGAGCGTGAGCGAGTTCGGCGACTCGACAAAGGGACCGAACATGACGGTGCGATAGAAACGCCACCGGTTTGTCTCCGGGCGCGGGTCTGTGTACTCCAGTGTCGATTTCGCCGTGGTCACCGGCGAAGCCCAGTCGGGAGCCCACGTTTGGAGATCGACCGAGGACTCCACCTGGTATTTGCGTCCGGCTACGGAGGGAAAGGAAACCTTCGCGCCGTTGGTTGGGCCTTTGGCGGCTGTGACCGTCAAGTTCACCACTCGTGCGGCACATGGGTCGGCGTACTGGATTTCCTCTGACGGTTCGCTCTCCAATCCGAAGGCGTTCACCGCCGTCACGGTGATGAAGTAACCCAACCCATCCCGAAGACCTCCGAGGGTAGCGGTTGTCTTTCCGCCGGTGTGGAATGATTTCGAGTAAACCCGGCTGCGAAACCCATAGCGAACAATGTAGTCAGTCACGTTCGTATCCGGGCTGGCATTCCAGGCCAACGACACGGAGCGCGGAGCACCTGAGGCAGATGCCGCGAACCAGGCACCGGCGGCCAGCAAGGCAGCCATCGAGATCGGAAGACGAATTATCGGAACCACAGCAAGCTAGTTCACCTATCGAAAGGTCCTCCCGCTGGCAACTGTGTTCTTTGCCACAGCCGCGCTCCGTCACCACGATGAGGCGGGCCTGTCGCCCAAATCGAAAGCGCGGTGTCTTCGTGCTTCCTTCGTGCCACAGCCCCTGCTATCTACTCCGCGCCGACCACGAATCATGAAAACTCGAACCAGCTTTTGTCACGCCGTCATCCTGCTTTCTTTCCTCTCCACCGCCTCCGCCAACGCTGAAACCGAGAATTATTATTGCGGCAAAGCCGAGGCCTGGCTCGCGGCGAGCCTGGACTCCGCCGATTTCCTCAAGTATGCGCCGAGCCGCGAAATCGACATCCTCCATCTCACGCTCGATGTCACGCCCGACTTCAAGGCGCGCAACGTCTCCGGCAAGGCCACACTCCGCTTCAAGCCCATCGCGAAGCCCTTCCCCGAACTCAAGCTCGACGGCATTGACCTCCTTGTCTCCGAAGTGACCTCCACGGAAAAGATCCTAGGCTGGCAGGCGACGGACAAGAACGTGATCGTGACGTTCGCGGAGGCGATCCCTGCCGACAAGGAAGCCAGCGTGAGCATCACCTACCGCGCCACTCCGCACAAAGGCCTTTACTTCCGCACGCCGGAGATGGGCTACCCCGCAACTGACTCGCACCTCTGGACTCAGGGCGAAGCGCTCGAAGCACGGCACTGGTTCCCGAGCTTCGACGCGCCCAATGAAAAGTTCACCAGCGAAATCATCTGTCATGTGCCGGAAGGCATGACCGTGCTCTCGAACGGAAAGAAGATGTCGGAGGAAAAGGACGCTGCCTCCGGTCTCGTCGCTGTGCGCTGGCTTCAGGACAAACCGCACACCACCTACCTCATCGCGCTTTGCGCCGGCTACTTCAAGAAGGTCGAGGACAAACATCGCGACATTCCCCTCGCCTTCTGGACGCCCGCCTCGCAGGTCGCCCAGGCGCAAAGTTCCTTCCGCGATACGAAGGACATCATGGCCTTCTTCGAGCAGGAAATCGGCGTGCCGTATCCGTGGGCCAAGTACGATCAGGTCTGCGTCGAGGACTTCACCGCGGGCGGCATGGAGAACACCAGCCTGACGATTCTCACCGACCGCACGCTCTTCACCGACGCCACGGAAAACCTGCGCGACAGCACCGGGCTCGTGGCGCACGAGATGGCGCACCAATGGTTCGGCGATTTCGTCACCTGCAAGGATTGGTCGCACCTCTGGCTCAACGAAGGCTTCGCGACCTACTACGACGCGCTCTACGCGGGGCATAAGCACGGGCGCGACATGTTCCTCTACCAGATGTTGAGTAATGCCAGGGCCGTGCTTGGGCAGGCCAACGACACGAACGCGATCGTCCGCCGGGACTTCAACAACCCGGATGAACAGTTCGGTTTCCACGCCTACCCGAAAGGAAGCTGGATCCTCCAAATGCTCCGGAGCCAGCTCGGCGAAGACCTTTATCGCCGTTGCATCAAGACCTACCTCGATCGCCACCAATTCGGCAACGTCACCACCGAGGACCTCAACAAAGTCATCGAAGAACTTTCGGGCCGCTCGTTCGACCAGTTCTTCAACCAATACGTCTATCACGCACATCACCCGGAGCTGGCCGTGAACTACAGTTGGGACGAGCGCGCGAAGCTGGCCAAACTCTCCATCGCGCAGGTGCAGAAGCTCAGCGAGGACGTACTGCTCTTCAACGTGCCGTTGCCTGTGCGGTTCAAGACGAAATCCGGCGCGGTCGTCGAGCGCACGCTCGAAGTGAAGGACAAGTCCGAGGACTTCTACGTGCCGCTGTCCGAAGCGCCCGAAGTTGTCCGCATCGATCCGAACCTGACCCTGCTGGCAAAAATCAACTTCGCCCCACCCACCGCGATGCTCCACGCCATGCTCGCCGACAAGGACGACATGCTGGGACGCCTGCTCGCCGCCGAGCAGTTGAGCGGGAAGAAGGACGCGCTCGGGAAACTCAAGGAGACGCTGAACAACGATGGATTTTACGCCGTGCGCCTCGCCGCCGCGCAATCCATCCGCGCGATGCAGACCGACGAGGCGCTCGAAGCCCTTATTGCCTCCGCAAAGCAAAGCGATGCACGCGTGCGGCACGCAGTGGTGAGGGAGATCGGCGGCTTCTACCGGGAGACGAGCTACGCGGCGGCCCGAAAAATCCTGAAGGACGAAAAGAACCCGGACATCCAGGCCACGGCTCTCGGCTCCCTCGGCAGCTACGCCAAACCGGAAGTGCGCGATGAAATCCTCACCGCGCTCGGCTCGACCTCCTACCGCAATTCACTCGCCGACGCCGCCATCAACGCCATCCGCGCGCAAGCCGACGCCAGCTACATCCCGACGCTCCTGACCGTGCTGCAAAACAAGGAAGTGGACTTCACCACCGGCGGATTCGCGCGCGGCCTCGACACACTCGGCCGGCTCGCCCGTTATGAGAACAACAAGGACGCCGTCCGTGAGCTGTTGTTGAAACATGTGAACAGCTCGAAGCAACGCGTCCAGCTCGCCGCCATCGGCGCGCTCGGAACGCTGGAGGATACGAAGGCACTTGGCCCGCTGGAAAAACTGATGGCCGCGCCCAAGGAAAGCCCGCTGCGCGCCGCCGCCGAGAAGGCTTACAACGCGCTGCTCGACACGAAGAAACCCGCCGCCGAATCCGGAACACTGCGCAACGAAGTACTCACCCTCCAGCGCGAAAACCGCGACCTGCGCAAAGACCTCGATGACCTGAAGAAAAAAATCGACGCACTCAACGCTAAGCCGACGGAAGCCAAACCAGCGAAGGCCGCAGCACCGCCGAAGGTGAAGAAGTAACCAAGCTGTGGTGAGTCTGGCGGATAAGCTCCGATAAACCCGACTTGTGGTAGGGCCTGCGAGTCTGCTTGACGGGAACGGTCATTTCAGGATCTCACTCTCTACTTCGGCGATCTGCTCGGCTGTCATGCGCAGCATCGTCGCGACATCGACCTCCTCGCCTCTCTCCACTCGCTTGGAAAGCATCGTTAGCGCATTGATCTGAATCGTCGTGTCCTTGTAGCGCAGAGTGGGGTCAGTGCCATACTCATCGGTGACCATCATCCATCGGAGTGGCAACTCCGAAGCCAACACATCGCCGAAGGCGACGCCCAAGCATTGTAACTCGTAGGTTTGAGTCTTGGTGAATGCCCGGTCGTCAAGTAACCGCTGAAGAACTACTAAGTCGGCCTTGGTCTTGGCCAGTGTTGCTGTGCCGTATCGCTGCTTGGCGGCGGCTGCGACGACAGCACGCTGTTGCTCCAATCGCGTGGCATCCTCTCGCGAAAGCTCAGTGAATTTCTGTGTGGCTGGCTGCGCTGCGTCGCGCTTAGAGCAACCTAAGATGAAGCTGAGTAGTCCCATAGTCACGAGTGCTGCGACGATTCGTGTGCGAATGGCCATGCGCGTAGTGCCGCCTAAGACCCAAGGTCAACGACCCGGCCCAGGAGGGCAAACATTTGCAACCGGAGCGCAATGATCGTGTAAGATGCAGTGCTCTGGTTCGTTAAGTGCCATCCTTTTGTTTCTTCTCAATGAGGTTAAAAGCCCAGCCGCTTTTCGGTTTGATGATCGTGAACAATGCAGACATTTCCAAAATGAGAACTATGAGGATGACGGGGAGACCCTCAAGAACAACTTGCGGCATGTACAAAAGTGAAAGCCAAGGGTGAGACGCTGAGTAATACACCACGGACTCCTCACCAACCTGAACCTTCTTCTGATCCTTCCAGTTTCTGCCGCTGCGTCCGCTATATTGTTTCTGGTCCACGACATACTGGTAGCCCACCGCGTTGTGGCTCATCTCCTTCGTTACCATGGCCTCTCCCTGCCTGGCATCTGTTATAAGCCAATAGTTGGTCCAGGCAGACCGCGCTTGGAGAAACAGAAAATGCCCGAGCACTACGGCTAAAATCAAGCCAGTCAGTCTCACTCCGCGCGAGGTCATGATTCCTATGATCTACTCCAACTCCACAGGCGCGAAGGACGCAAATATTCTCGATTGCCCGCCTCTGCGTCTCTGCGTCTCTGCGGTTCAATCGACTATCTCCAACGGCTCACACCGTCATGATTTCTTTTTCCTTGTGGGCCATGTGAGCGTCGAGCTTGGCGATGTATTGATCGGTCAGCTTTTGCACTTCCTTCTCGCCGTGCTCCAGTTCGTCCTCGCCGATCTTGCTGTCCTTCGATTCCTTCTTGAGATGCTCGATGGCGTCGCGGCGCACGTGCCGGATGGCCACGCGCCCGTTCTCGGTCATCTTGTGGATCACCTTCACGAACTCCACGCGCCGTTCCTGACTCAGGTCGGGCAGGACGATGCGAATGAACTTCCCCTGCACCGACGGGTTCAGGCCGAGGTTCGCCTTTTGAATCGCCTTCTCGATGGGCTGCACCGAGCCCGCGTCCCACGGCTGGATCATCAACATGCGCGGCTCCGGCGTGGTGATGCCGGCCAGCTCGCGGATGCGCATCTGGGAGCCGTAGACTTCCACGAGGATGTTCTCGACGAGCGAGGGCGAGGCCTTGCCGGTGCGGACCCCGGAGAATTCATGCACCACCACCTCCTCGGTCTTGATCATCTTCTCTTCCGCTTCGAGTAAAATATCGTCCACTGGCATAATGCCCGGAGTCTAGCAAACGCCGTTCAGGGTGTATAGCAGGTTGTTGAGCGGATTGCGGAGAGGCTATAATGAGCGGGAGGTTTGGTCCGCCCTCACCCCAACCCTGTCCCCCCAGGAGAGGGAGCGCGGAGGATGCACTCGATAAGAAGGAGCGCTTTAGCCACGTCTCTTGCGCCCCAGACGCGGCTAAGAACTCACCTCCGAATCAAGCCGTAGTCGCGCACCCTCTCCTGGGGGGAGAGGGTTGAGGTGAGGGCGAGTCTTCGCAAGCTTCCTATTTTGATCACGGTAAACGGACGCGCGACGCCATCACCCATTTCCGGCTGCCGGCGGCGGAAAAAGATTGTCGCTGGGCAGAGCCTGCCCAACAGTTTCAGCGCGGCCGCGACATCCGCTTTCGATCATGACCGCCTACGAACAAACCCTGGCCCGACTGGCAGCGACGCCAAAGAAATGGCTCGTCACCGGCGCGGCGGGTTTCATCGGCTCGCATCTGGTGGAAGCCCTGCTGGCCGCCAACCAGACCGTCGTCGGGCTGGACAGCTTCACCACGGGCAAGCGGCAAACCCTGAAACTGTTTTCCTCCTCTGGGCGTTTCACTTTTCTCGAAGGAGACATCCGCTCGCCCGACTCCTGTCGGGAAGCAAGTCGAGGCGTGGACTATGTGTTGCACGAGGCGGCACAAGTGTCCGTCCCCGCTTCAATGGAAGATCCCGCCACCACCCATGACATCAACGTGACCGGGTTCATGAATGTGCTGCTGGCCGCCCGCGAGCAAAAGGTGCGGCGCGTCGTTTATGCGTCCAGTTGCGCGGTCTATGGCAACTCGGCGCATTTACCGTTGAAGGAAGACGAGCCGCCACATCCTCTCTCGCCTTACGCCGCGAGCAAGCTGGCCGACGAAATCTACGCGGACTCATTTGCCCGTTCGTACGGCCTGCAATCGGTCGGCCTCCGCTACTTCAACATCTTCGGGCCGCGACAGGATCCGAAGGGCGTGTATGCAGCCGTCATCCCGCAATGGGCCACGGCGATGATTCGCGGGACGCCCATCGAAATCTACGGAGACGGTTCCAACACGCGGGATTTCTGTTACATCGCCAACGTCGTCCAGGCGAATCTCTTGGCGGCCACGGTCGAACTTAATGAGGCCTCGCACGCCGTCGTCAACGTGGCGGCAGGCGCGCGCACCAGCTTGAATGAACTGTTCGCCCTGCTGCGAACGATGTTGCTGCCGGGCTGCCCCCGCCTCGCGGATTGCCAGCCGGCCCGTCGCGATTTCCGTCCGGGAGACATCCGCCACTCGCACGCGGACATTGCGAAGGCCCGGCAACTTCTCGGTTACGTCCCCAGCCACACGGTCGAGCAGGGCTTGCGGGAAGCCTTGGTGTGGTATAGGAGTTGACCGGCTTGAGTCGGCACTAAGCCGTTCCTCGTTTCTGCCGATTTGAATAACGCATGACTGTTCCGAACATGAATATCGCGATCGCGGGTTTGGGTTACGTCGGGTTGCCGCTCTCGCTGCAATTCGCCCGCTCAGGTGTGAACGTGCTGGGCCTGGACATCGACCTGCCCAAGGTGGAAGCCATCAACAAGGGCCAAAGCTACATCAAGCACATTGAACCGGCCACGGTGCAGGAGCAGGTGAAAGCCGGGCGCATGTCCGCCTCGACCGACTTCTCGCGCGTCCGGGAAGTGCAGGCCGTCATCATCTGCGTTCCCACGCCGCTCAACAAGAACCGTGAGCCGGACATTTCCTACATCCTCGAAACCGGCAAGGCCATCGCGCCGCATTTGAGCAAAGGCACGCTCGTTGTCCTGGAGTCCACGACCTATCCTGGCACCACCGACGAAGATCTCCTGAAAGTCCTCGAAGCCGGCTCGAAGATGAAGGCCGGTGTCGATTTCCATCTCGCCTTTTCGCCCGAACGCGAAGACCCGGGCAATCCCGCCAGCAAAGTCGCGACGATTCCAAAGGTCATCGGCGGCCTCACGCCCGCCTGCCTGGAGAAGGCCAAGGCGCTTTACGGCAAGGCGCTCACCACGCTCGTTCCCGTGTCCTCCTGCCGCGTGGCCGAGGCGACCAAGCTGCTCGAAAACATTTTCCGCAGCGTGAACATCGCCCTCGTGAACGAACTCAAAGTCGTTTACAGCGCGATGAACATCGACGTCTGGGAAGTGATCGAAGCCGCGCGCACCAAGCCGTTCGGTTACATGGCGTTTTATCCAGGCCCCGGCCTCGGCGGACATTGCATCCCCATCGATCCTTTCTATCTGACGTGGAAAGCGCGCGAGTACGGCAAGAACACACGCTTCATCGAACTCGCCGGCGAAATCAACACCGCGATGCCCGAATACGTCGTCCATCGCACCGGCGACGCGCTCAACGCGCAGAAGAAAGCCATCAACGGATCGCGCGTCCTTATCGTCGGCCTCGCCTACAAGCCCGACGTGGACGACGACCGCGAATCGCCCAGCTACCATCTGCTCGACATGTTCAAGGAGAGCGGCGCGGAAGTCTCCTACTATGATCCGCACGTTCCGGTGATCCGCCCAACGCGCGAGCACGGCCATTGGACCGGCACTAAATCCGTGACGTGGGACAAGGCCTCCATCTCATCATTCGACGCCGTGGTCATCGCCACCGCGCACAAGGCCGTCAACCACGCCGACCTCGCGCTCTGGGCGAAAGCAATCGTGGACACCCGCAATGCGATGAAAGGTGTGGCCGTGAAGGCGGGGCAGCTTTGGAAGGCGTAAGAGCGGCTGCGCCGCCGCGAGTGGGCAGGAAGGCTTCGCCGATTCTCCAGAGAACGGGCGTTGAAGCGCCTGAAGGCCGCGCGCCCGAGGGGGCAGTTCCAAGTTGTGCCCATGAACAACCGCAGGTTGAATGGGTGTTGCCTTCCTATGCTGGTTCCTCTACAGTCTGCAACAATCCATTGAAATTCAACCCAGCCCCTGGGTAGTTCAACGCTGGGGAAGATGTTAACGGATGAAGTAACCTGATGTCTGGACGGCGCGAAATGATCAACGACGTTTTCTGTAAGAGCACTAAACTCTCTGTATGAACTTCAAGTCACAACTTCTCGTATTGAGCTTTCTGGTAAGTGCAGCGGCCAGCCATGCTCAAGGCTCCATCGCGTTCCTTAACCCGCCTACTGTATTATTCAGATGGTATGACGGCCGAGCCATGCCAGTGGATATCAATGCCGGGTTGAACTATGGCATCTTCATTGGTGCTACTGCAACAAGCCTGTCGGATCAGCCTGCTGTACCTCTCGCCACCGGGTCGGTGAGTGCACCAGGCCGCATGGCTGGTGTGCCGGCCGTTTACCTGTTGGATGGCACTCAGCCGGGCCAGATTGTCTTCGCGCAGGTCAGGGCTTGGGACAAGACTTTTGGAAACGACTGGAGGACGGCCAGCACACACGTGGGCTCATATTACCTTGAGACTGATATCCGTCAGCTTGAGCCATTGGGGCCAGCTTCAGGGCCGGGGACAGTCATCTGGCAGTCTTCCGCTGGAACCAGCCCGAATCGTTTTTTCGCAATGTCCCTTTTGATTCCTGAGCCGAGCACATGGGCACTGCTTGGTTTGGGCGGTTTGCTGTTGAGTTTTGGGCGCTGGTGTTCCGGCCGAAGAAAATGAAACGCATTGTCTTCCTCATCCTCGCGTCTGTTGGTCTGGCCGTAGCAGGCTACGGCCAA
>JADMIO011006390.1_pt1 | contig 40993 bp, 34 predicted proteins | sample 8958161 | NCBI WGS metagenome assembly JADMIO01 (sample SAMN16585339, study PRJNA669376) | soil metagenome | isolation source: Crop rotation soil | place: USA: Cullars Rotation, Alabama | collected 2011
AGGTGAGCCAGTGTGATTACATTTGCGGCCTAACTGTGGCCAGTCCAGTTACGCTGGAGTCACTAGTATTTAGGTGACACTATAGAAGCGGCCGCGACAACTTGTCCACGTGGAATTCTAAGCTTAGGATCCCAATGTGCTGGAAAGCAGGTGATCGACTTCGAGCGCGCGACCCATACCTTCTTCGAGCCCAGCCTGCAGGCGTTCTTCCTGCCCGCCCAGGGCGTGATCGACGTCGCCAACCAGATCTACCTCAACGCCCAGTTCTCGATCGCGCTTGGGTTCCTGGTCTGGCTCTACCTGTTCCGCAACGAGTCCTATTACTTCGTGCGCAACATGTTCGTCGTCTCGATGGGGCTGGCGCTGGTCGGCTACACGCTCTACCCGACGGCGCCGCCGCGGATGTTCCCCGAGTACGGCTTCGTCGACACCCTCAACGCCTTCGCCGGGGTTAACCACGACTCGGCGCTGGCGAAGAGCTTCATCAACCCCTACGCGGCGGTGCCGAGCATGCACTGTGCCTTCGCGATGATGATCGGCGTCAGCGGCGTGCGGGTCTGCCGCCACTGGTGGGCGAAAGCCTGGTGGGCGTCCTGGCCGCTGTTGGTGTCATGGGTGACGATCGTCACCGCCAACCACTACTGGGTCGACGCCGCGCTCGGCTGGATGGTCGCGCTTTGCGCCGCCCTCGCCGCCCAGCGCCTCGCCCAGGCCCGGCCCGAAGCCTGGGCGTTCCGGCCGGTCGGCCGCGCCCCGGCCCCGCAAGAGGCCGAGGCGTAATACCCTCAGCGCGAATGGGACCCTCCGCGCCCCCGCGGCGCAGCAACCGTGCCGGTGCCCGCAACGGGCAGGAGCTCCGCTCCTACGCCCGCGACCGGCTGATCGAGTCGCGGCTGACTCCGAACGCGATCTCGATGGTCGGCCTGCTCGGCAACCTGGTCGCCGCCGCGCTGGTCACCCAGCGCCTCTTCTTCCTCGCCGGCGTCGCCTTCGTCCTCGGCTCGGTGATGGACACGCTCGACGGCCGCTACTCGCGGATGTCGGGCAAGGGGACGCTGTTCGGCGCCTTCCTCGACTCGACCCTCGATCGGATCGAGGAGGGGATCGTGCTCGCCGCGGTCGCCGGCTACTTCGCGGTCGAAGGCGACGACGTCGCCGCGGCGATGTGCGTGGTCGCCGTCCTCTTCTCGCTGATGGTCTCCTACACCCGCGCCCGGGCCGAGGCGCTGGGCGTCGAATGCAAGGTCGGGTTGGCCACCAGGCCGGTCCGCGTGGTGATACTTTCGATCGGCCTGATCTTCGCCAAGGGCGCCGGCATCGGTGACTTCGAACTGCTGGCGCCGGCGGTCTACGCCATCGCCGCCTTGACGATATTCACCACTTTCCAGCGGGTATGGCATGTGAGAAATGAGCTTTCCGGCGAGGTCTCCGGCGTCAAGGACGACGGCGGCGACGCTGGGGACGTGTAACCAGCGAAGCCGCAAGGTGTCTAGAGCCACCCAGCGCAATCCAGGAGGACTTCGAAATTCATGAGTGAGAACGGAGCAAACGGCCACGCGAACGGCGCCGGCCGTGGGGACGAGAAGGTCCGCGTCGCGATCGTCGGCGTCGGCAACTGCGCCAACAGCTTCATCCAGGGCGTCCAGTACTACAAGGACGCGGACCCGGGCGACGAAGTGCCGGGCCTGATGCACGTCGACCTCGGCGGCTACCACGTGCGCGACGTTGAATTCGTCGCCGCCTTCGACATCGACTCCGAGAAGGTCGGCAAAGACCTCGGCGAGGCGATCTGGTCGGGGCAGAACGACACGATCAAGTTCGCCGACGTGCCGAACATGGGGGTCACCGTCCAGCGCGGGATGACCCACGACGGTCTCGGCAAGTACCTGAAAGAGAAGATCACCAAAGCCCCGGGCGAAACCGCGGACGTCGTCGGCATCCTCAAGGAGACCAAGGCCGACGTCCTCGTCTGTTACCTGCCGGTCGGCTCCGAGGAGGCGACCAAGTGGTACGTCGAGCAGGCGCTCGCCGCCGGCGTCGGCTTCGTCAACTGCCTGCCGGTCTTCATCGCCCGCGAGGACTACTGGGACAAGCGCTTCCAGGAGGCCGGCCTGCCGATCATCGGCGACGACATCAAGAGCCAGGTCGGGGCGACGATCGTCCACCGCTCGCTGGCCCGTCTTTTCCACGACCGCGGCGTGCGGCTGGAGCGGACCAGCCAGCTCAATGTCGGCGGCAACATGGACTTCTACAACATGCTCGAGCGCGAGCGGCTGGACTCGAAGAAGATCTCGAAGACCAACGCCGTCACCTCGATCATGGGGCACGAGCTGCCGCCCGAGAACGTCCACGTCGGCCCCTCCGACTACGTGCCGTGGCTGACCGACCGCAAGTGGGCGCACATCCGCCTCGAGGGCAAAGCCTTCGGCGACGTGCCGCTGACCGCCGAGCTGAAGCTCGAGGTCTGGGACTCGCCGAACTCCGCCGGCGTCGTCATCGACGCGGTGCGGCTGATCAAGCTGGCGCTCAACAACGGCGTCGCCGGCCAGCTCGACGGGCCCTCCAGCTACCTGATGAAGAGCCCCCACAGCCAGCGCCCCGACGACGAGGCCCGCGAACAGACGGAGGAGTTCATCGCCGCCAACGCGCGCGGCAAGAGCCTGCCGGGCACGCCGGCGTCCGAGCCCTCGGGCGCGACGTCCGCCTAGAGCCACTGCTGTAACGCCGAGACCGCAAAAACCCGTCTTGTAGACGGGTTTTTGCGGTCTCGCTGCGTTCCGCGCTCTTTATGCTGCCCCGGTGACTCCGACGCCGCTCTCGATCGCGCAGGTCTTCCCGGTCCGCCGGGCGGGACCCAACCCGGCGGCCCGGTTCGCGACCGCCGTCTCCGATGAGCTGGAGCGACGCGGGCACGAGGTGCTGCGGATCAAGACCGGGGACCCGGTCAAACGGCTGCTGAAATCGCGGCCGCCGGACATCGTCCACGTCCACGATCCGTTCGCGCCGAGCGCCCCCTCGGCGGCGCTGCGGCACTCCTTCTCGCTCAACGTCGCCACCTTCCACGCCCCGCAGGAGCGGGTGCTCTCCACCCAGGTGGCGCGGCCGTTCGTCGAGATCTTCTTCGGCCGCATCGACGCCCGCACGGTCACCCGGCCGCAGACGGCGGAGCTGCTGGAACGCTTCTTCCCGGCCGGTTACCAGCTGCTGAAGGGCGGTGGGGAGGAGCCCGACTGGCAGCTCCTTGCCGATGAGTTGGAGGCGATCTACCGCCGCCTGCTGGCCCGCCGCCACGACCCGACCGGCGACCGCGAGGTCCAGGAGCGGATCTCCGGCCGGCCGCTGATCGAGGTCGACCTGCACATGCACACCGACCACTCCGGCGACTGCGCCACCCCGGTCGACGTCCTCATCAACACCGCTCGCGACCGCGGCCTGGGGGCGATCGCGATCACCGACCACAACGAGGTCTCCGGCGCCCTGGAGGCGCGCAGGCTGGCCGAAGAGCTGGGGGACATCAAGGTGATCGTCGCCGAGGAGGTGAAGACCGCCGAGCAGGGCGAGGTGATCGGCCTCTTCCTCGAGGAGAAGATCCCGAAGGGGCTGACGATGGCGGAGACGATCCGGGAGATCCGCGCTCAGGGCGGGCTGGTCTACGTGCCGCATCCCTTCGACCGCTTCCACTCGGTCCCCGACTACGAGCACCTGCTCGACATCGTCGAGGAGATCGACCTGCTGGAGGTCTTCAACCCGCGGGTGGCGCTGACCTCGTTCAACGAAGAGGCGGTGCGGTTCGCGGCCAAGTACCGGATCGTCCCCGCCGCCGGCTCCGACAGCCACGTCGCCCAGGGGCTCGGCAGCGTGCGGCAGCGGATCCACGACTTCGACGGCCCGGCGGAGTTCCTCGAGGCGATGCGCGGCGCCGACATCACCCGCAAGCACAAGAACCTCGTCTACGTGCAGACCCTGAAGTTCCTGCAGACCACGGGCCGGCCGAAGGCGCCGAAACGGCGGGTGCCGAATGCGAAACCGGTGCGCGGCGGGCGGCCCCGGCGGCGCAAAGAAGGACGGCGCACGAGCAAGTCCTGATGCAGACGGACCGTCGCAAAGGAGCCTCGCCCGCCTCGTCAAAGAGTGCCCCGATGCGCAGCATCGACGACGAGATACGCGAGAAGTACCTGGAGCGGGCGATCCGCGAGCTCAACCAGATGAGCCGCGAAGTCCAGGAGTGTCCGCACTGCCCCCGCGGCAAGCTGATGCCGGTCCTCGGCTCCGGCCACCCGCAGGCCGACGTCTTCATGCTCAAGCACGCGCCGCTTGCCTCGGAGATCGAGGAGGGGGTCGCCTTCTACGGCCGCTCCGGCAACGCGCTGATGAAAAGCTTCAAGCGGCTCGGCATCGACCCGCTTGTCGTCTACGGCACCCTCTGCGTCAAATGCCCGATCGCCGAGCCCGACCTCGCCCCCGGCGAGTGCGTCGGCCGTCTGGTCGAGGAGATGGCGATCGTGCAGCCGAAGATCGTCGTCGTCATGGGCGAACCCGCCCTCCGCGTCCTCAACGCCCTCAGTGTCCCCCTCTCCCGCCCGATCGAGCAGCGCGAGGGCGAGATCCAGGCCTTCACTCCAACGATCGACGCTCTCTATGCCCCCGATATCGACGCTTCTTTGGACGAAGAGGGCGCCAAGGCCCGCTTCTGGCGCGCCTTCAGGACGCTCGGGGTCTGGTATGACGACCTGCCGCCGTACTGACCACGCCTGCCGTTCGGGCAGGGCTGCACATTATACTTGTATTTAGAAACAGCATCCTCTAGAGTCCGCTGGTCAGCGCAGGGGAATGATTATTGGGTAATCCCGGCCCGCCCCCTCGCATTGCGGGAACGGCGTCTCCCTTCCCCAGGGGCGCTTACGCGCAACGGCGCGGAGCCGGCTCCCCGGTCGGCTCCGCCCCTTGCGCTCGCAACGGCGCTTCGGCTAGGACACGTAAGCGCGAGAAACCAGAGCAGAGAGTTCCGGTACTGCCTTGACGAATTCCCGGGGGTTTTCTTTGAGAATCGCGGTTGACAATGCCTGCTCGACTGCGCATACCATGAACTCGGCTGTCAACGGAGGTGGAGAGTGGCGAGACGCGGTCTCGCGGCACGCCCGGTCAAGGGCGTGGGAGAGGCGCCCGAGAACTTCCTGGCGTTTCAGTCGTGCCTCGTCGCCCGCGACGTGGACCTCGACGATCAGCGCTCGGGCAACCGACGGGCGCGTGGCGATGAGCCCCGCGAGTGCTTCGAGAGCGCGACGGAGTCGCTCCTCTCCGGGACCTTCCTCCTCGGCAAGACCGACAAGGCGGTCGGCGATCCGGTTCGCTTCGAGATCGTAGGCGGCGACAAAGCACTCCTCTTTATTTCGGAAGTGCTTGTAGAACTGGCTTCGGTATCCGCCGTAGTGACGGTAGACCCGCTCTACCGCGAGGCGGCGGTAGCCAACCTCCCCCGCGCATACGAGCATCGACTCGAGGATCTTTTCCTTGATCTCCTCCTCACTCCGTCCCTGTTCTGCTTGCAGCCGTTCCAGTTCGGTGAGGGGGGTCCCCACTTGTCGTTGTCCCTGGATGCCGTGCGGTGCTGGCGGTGCTTCGTGCATGTCTCCCCCAGACCCACCCTGATTTTAAAAAACAGCCCCGTTACATTCGGAAACTGTAGCACCGGAAAATGGAAACATAGTCTTCAAAATTGGATTGTTCCACAACGGAGTGGGTGCTCCGGTACTCTCGCCCGGTGGCTTCCCTTCCGGATCACCTAAAGCCGGTCGCGATGGGCCGGCAGAAGCTCGATCGCAGGGTCATGGAGGAACATCAGCGGTCGCGGATCCTCGAGGCCGGGGTCGAGGTCTTCGCTGCAAAGGGCTATCCGGCGGCCACCGTCGACGACGTCGTCGCGGCTGCGGGCATTGGAGTCGGGAGCTTCTACGCCCACTTCGGCGGCAAGGAGGAGTGTCTCCTCGCGGCATACGAAAAAATCGCCGCGGAAGCCGAAGCGGCGGTTTTGCAAGCGGCCGCCGCCGGCCGCAACTGGACCGCGCAGGTCTGCCTCGGCTTGAAGGCGTTTCTGGGATGGATCGCCAAAGACGCCTCCCGAGCCCGGATCGTCCTGGTGGAGATCCAAACGGGCGGTGCGAGGGCACTCGACAGCTACCAGCGCACACTCGATCTGGCTGCTGCCTTCCTCGAGTTGGGACGGCAAGAGGGCGATCCACCGAAGCGGTTGCCCGACAGCTTCGAGCGCACGACGGCAAACGGCGCCGCGTGGTTGCTGCAGAACCGCCTCTCACGGGGCGAAGGGGAGAAGGTCGAGCATCTCTTCGCCGAGCTGGCGCAGATGATCCTCGAGCCGTACCTTGGCGAGGGGAGCGCACAGCGGGCCGTCGCAGAACACGGGCTCGCGCCCAGTCGCTGACCCTGCATCTCCTGGACACTCGCGGTTTCAAATCGGCAACGAGAGTGCAACGTCCGGGCCTGGAGGGTTAATGTCCCCTCGTGTCGGAGCGGGGGACGCCAGAACAGTCGAGGGCCGAAGGATTACCGCGCCTGCCGCCCGGACGCCATGGGCTGGACCGCGAGTTCGTTGTCAGGAACCAACGTGACCGGCTGACCGCGGGGATAATCGCCGCCGTCGCCGAGCGTGGATATCACGATGCGACCGTAAGCCAGATCTGTGCCGCCGCAGGGGTTTCCAGGCGCACCTTCTACACCTACTTTTCCGCCAAGGAAGAGTGCTTTGCGGAGGCGTTCGAGCGGATCGTCGAGTACTTGGGAGAGGCGATGGGAGCCGCGGGTGAAAAGGGCATGCTGTGGCCGGAGCTCGTTCGCGCCAGGCTCGCGGAGCTGCTGGGCGTCTTTGCCCCAACCCGGACCTGGCGCGGTTCGCACTGGTTGCCCCACCCCGGGCCGGAGAGGGAATCGCCTCCCGCCAGCGTCTCGCCTTTGACAGGATCCTGGAAGAGCTGACCCGCGATCGGCCGTCCAAAGGCGTGCGGAAAACGCCAGCCGCCGTGGAACAGGCGTTGATCGGCGGCAGTATGTCTTTGATCGCGTACAAGGTGGAAAAGGGGGAAGGATCCCGTCTACCGAAATTGCTCCCTGACCTGGTCGATCTCTTCCTGACCCCCTTCGTGGGCCGCGACGAGGCGGTGCGCATAGCCGATTTGGACAACTGACGCTTGCGCCGATAGACATCGTCCTTTACGGTGCCGCCCGCCGTGGCCGGTCCCTTTTCCCAGCACCGCCTGCCCCGTGGCCGTCACGGGATCCCCCCGGAGCAGGTTCATGCGAACCAGCGGTGGCGGCTGTTGGGTGCCTGCGCGGAGATCATCGCCGAAGGTGGATACGGGCGCCTGACCGTCAGTGGAGTAGCGGCAGGTGCGGGCGTCTCCAAAGTCACGTTCTATAAGCATTTCGGTGAACTTTCGAAGTGCATACTCGCCACCTATGACATGGCCAGCGCGAGTACGTTCGCCGTCCTGCTGGAGGCTTGCGAGTCCGCTGAGGATCCGGCCGCCGAACTGCCCGCCGTCGTCGCTTCGACTCTCGAGTTCCTCGCCCGCAATCCTCCCGTCGCGCACGTCCTCACCGACGCTGGGCTCGATGGCGTGCAAGCGCTCCACGGACCGCGGGCTGAGTTCGCCGACCGATGTGCGTCGCTTCTTTCGGCGGTCCGGCCGGAGCGCGGCTCGGGCCAGCATCCACATCTGCCGGTGCACCATGTTCGGGCCGCCAAGGGATGGATCGCCGATCGGCTCTTTGCCGGGTCGGCTGACGCCCTTCCCCAGCGGGCTCCCGAACTCGCGCGGCTGCTGAGCTCCTAGCTCCCCGCCGGCTGAGCCGAGGCCGCTGCCGTCGCCTGCCTTGACAAGGCGTCATCGATCTGCGTAATCTTCCGTACTGAAGACCGAGTCTCCAAATAGCGAGATGACGTCTCAGCCAGGGAAGGGGAGAGGGTTGCCAGGGAAAGCCTTCGAAGCAGCAAGCGCGTCCGCGGCGAGTCCTCGCCTCCTCATTGGCGATGCAACCCCTCTCCTGCGAGAGGGAGCAGGAAGTTCAGTCACTACAGGAGAGAGGGAACTAGAGAGATGAATCGTCTACGCCACCCCGTTCGCGCGATCCGCGAACCGTTCGGCACCGCGGGCCTCGTCGTCGCCTGCGTCGCCCTGCTACTCGCCTTCACCGGCGCCGCCTACGCCGCCGGCAAGCTGACGAGCAAGGAGAAGAAGGAAGTCGAAAAGATCGCCAAGAAGTTCGCCGGCAAGCCGGGCGCACCCGGTGCCACCGGACCGGCCGGGCCGGCCGGCAAGGACGGCGCTCAGGGCCCGAAGGGCGACACCGGCGCACAGGGTTCGCAAGGTCCCGCCGGCGTGCAGGGTCCCCCCGGTTCGCAGGGCCCTGCCGGCAAACCCGGGACTACCGGCTTCACCGAAACTCTGCCTTCGGGGAAGACCGAGACGGGCGTCTGGGGCGCTACGTTCACGCAAAAAAGGACGACCTATGACATCTCCTTCAATATCCCGCTCGAATCTGCCCCCACTGCCGTGGTGGTCAAACCGACGGAAATGAACAACGGCGCCGGGGCGGCCAAAGGGTGCCCGTGGGATGGCACCACCGAAACCCCGACTGCCGATCCCGGAAAATTCTGCGTCTATCTTGCAATCGAAGAGGCCGTTGCGAATTTAGGCACGGCGGAGGTCGGCCACCCCCATTGGGAAGAGTTCCTTGGCGAATACGTGGGCGAACCAGCCAAAGGAGCTTCCGCATATGGAGCTTCCGTGGCGGTGAGTTGCGTCGGCAACTCCGAATCAGTTTGTAACGCCTACGGCGCCTGGGCGGTTACGGCGGAATAGCGGCTCACAGTGTGGGTGCGGGCGAGATGTCTGCCCGCACCCACACATTCGAGCATTTTATTCAGCCGGTACCAAGAGGAACACGGTATGAAACAGGGGGACTGGAGGTGAAGAACGGGAGAATATGGGCGCTGCTCGTTCTCGTCCTGCTGTGCGGTTGCGTATCAGGAGCAAGCGCTTCTGCCGCGGTGCCACCATTCCTGGGGCAGACTCCCGAAGACGGCGTCAGGGGAAGCGGCGCCGGTCAGCTCGACCAGCCCTTCGGCATCGCGGTGAATCCGGTCAACGGCCACCTCTTCGTGGCCGAGAACAAAAACCATCGGATCAGCGAGTCCACCGCTTGGGGGGAATTCGTCAAGGCCTTCGGCTGGGGCGTCGCGGACGGTTCGAGTGAACTCCAGGTGTGTACCGAGACCTGCCAGGCCGGGAAACCGGGGTCGGGTCCAGGCCAGCTCGACTCTCCGGGCGGGGCGGTAGCCGACGCGGATGGCAACGTCTACGTGGTCGACGTCGGCAACCTGCGGGTGCAGAAGTTCAGCCCTGACGGCCATTTCCTGCTCATGTTCGGCTACGAAGTGAACGCGACCACCGGGGCCGACGTCTGCACCGCGGCCGACGTCGCCGCCGGCGACCAGTGCGGGCCCGGTCAGGAAGGCACCGCGCCAACCCAGTTCAGCAAATGGGTCTTCTACAACGATGGGCGGGCGCTGGCGATATCCCCTTCCGGAGACGTCTATGTCGGCGAGGAGAACCGGATTCAGGTCTTCGGCCCCGACGGGGCCTTCAAAGAAGCAGTCAACTTCTCGGAAGTCCCGGGCCTCCCGAGCGGGATCGCGAAATCCATCGCCATCGGCCCCGACGGAACTCTCTACCTCGCCTATTTCCAGGCATACGCTGCCGAACAACCCACCATTCCCGACGTTTACGCAGTCGACCCCGCAGCGCGACAGCTTCTGGGGAAAATCAATGTTGGCTTCGCGAAGCTGCTTGCCGTCGATGCCGACGGAAACCTGTACGTCTCCGTTCTTCGTCGCGACCCCGTACAGGAAGAAATCCAGGCGTTCGACGGCTCCGGCGAGTGCATCATCTGCCCTGGCGAGGATTTCGGCCGGGTGGATTCCTTTTTCGTGACCCAAATCGACAGCATCGCCACGAGCAATGCATGCGGGCCCACCGATCTCTATGCCGGCCTCGGCGACCCGTTGTTCCACTTGCCTGAAACCGAGCGGAGCCAGATCTCGATCTACGGGCCGCCCCCCGACACCTCCCTCTGCCCGCCGCCGGTCAAGCCGCCGACGATCCTCAGCGAGTACGCGACCTCGGTCGGCAGCGAGACCGCCCGCCTGGGCGCGGAGATCAACCCCCGCTACTGGAACGACACCACCTACTACCTCGAATACGGCAGCGAGGACTGCGCGACCTCCAGCTGCCAGAAGAAGCCGCTCTCCCCACAGCTATTGAGCGATAAAACCGTCAACGGCGCCCTGAAGACGGCGCCGGTCCAGCTCGAAGGCCTGCAGCCCGACACCACCTACCACTACCGCTTCGTCGCCGAGAGCTCGGGCGGCGGCCCGGTCTTCGGCCCCGACCGCAGCTTCACCACCAAAGCGCCGCCCGAAGCGCCGCCGAACCCCGACTCCTGCGCCAACGCGGCCTTCCGCACCGGCCCCTCGGCCTCCCTGCCCGACTGCCGCGCCTACGAGCTGGTCTCGCCACTCGAGAAAGGTGGCGGCAGCATCCTCACCCTCGGCAACGTCTACGGCTACTCGGCGGCGATGAACCAGAGCGCCGAGGCCGGCGGCAAGCTGACCTACTCGGCGGTCGGCGCCTTCGGCGAGCCCCAGAGCGCCCCCTACGCCTCCCAGTACATCGCCGAGCGTACGAGCGGGGGCTGGGAGAACCATTCGATCTCGCCACCCCGCAACGCCCCGATCTTCGAGCGCGGCTTTACCACCGACGCTGAATTCAAGGCCTTCACCCCCGACCTCTGCCTCTCCTGGCTACGCCACGACAGCGACCCGCCGCTGGCGCCGGGCGTCCCGGCCGGGTTCGCGAACCTCTACCGCGCCGATCAGTGCGGTGGGGGTGAATATGAGGCGCTGCCCACCCAGGCGCCGAGTGTCACTCCTCGCAGTTACGAACCGGAGCTGCAGGGCTTCTCGACCGACGGCAGCCACTCGATCTTCGTCGCCGACGCCGCCCTCGGCCCGGAGGCGCCGCAGACCGATGACAGCAAGCTCTACGAGTCGGTCGGCGAAGGAGAACCCCGCTTCGTCTGCATCCTGCCCGACGAGACCTCAGTCACGGAAAGCTGCTCGGCCGGCTCGCGAAATCCCAGCGCCGGCGGATTCGGCCGCTCCGACAGCGTCGAGAACGCGATCTCCGCTGACGGCTCGCGGATCTTCTGGAGCCCCGACGGCGGGGCGATCTACATGCGTGGCGGCGGCGCGGAAACTCTGGGTGTCTCCCAGCCCGCGGAAGAAAAATCAAAAGCCAAAGGCAAGGGCGCCTTCTACCTGAACGCCACTCCGAGCGGCTCGAAGGTCCTCTTCGAAACCAATGGGAATAGCGCAAAAAGCATCGCCCCCGACCTCTACACCTACGACCTGGAAAGCGAAGAGACGACCCTGATCGCCAAACGCTCGGGCGGAATCATGGGGTCGAGCGAGGACCTCTCGCGAGTCTACTTCGTCTCCGAAGAAGCCCTCGCCCCCGGGGCAGCGGCCGACCAGCCGAACCTCTACCTCTACGAGGCCGGAGAACCCCCCGCCTACACCTTCATCGGTGTGCTCTCCGCGGAAGACGCGGCGCCGGCCACCCTGCAGCAGATCCCCTCGCCGGTCAACCGCGAGCCGGTCAAGCACACCTCGCGGGTCACCCCCGACGGGGCCACCCTCGCCTTCATGGCGACCGCGAGCCTGACCGGCTATGAAAACTTCGACCGCGAGAGCGGCGAGCCCGACGCCGAGGTCTACCTCTACCGAGTCAGTGAGGGCCTGCACTGCGTCTCCTGCGACCCGACCGGCGCCCGCCCGGCGGGCCGGGAACTGTCGATCGGCGGTTTCACCACGGGCCTCTGGGCCGCGGCCAAGATCAGCCCCTGGCTGAACCAGCTCTACGCTCCCCGCGTCCTCTCCGAGGACGGCGACCGCCTCTACTTCGAGAGCTACCAGCAGCTGGCACCCACCGACAACGACGAAGCCCAGGACGTCTACCAGTGGGAGGCGCCGGGAAGCGGCAGCTGCACCGCCGGCAAAGGCGACTACGTCCCCTCGGCCGGAGGCTGCGTCTCGGCGATCAGCTCCGGGCCCGACCCGGCCGAGTTCGTCGACGCCAGCGCCGACGGCACCGATGCCTTCCTCGCCACCGTCTCGAGCCTGGTCTCCTCCGACTATGGCCTGCGCGACATCTACGACGCCCGGGTGGGCGGCGGTTTCCCGCCGCCTCCTGCCCCCAAAGAGGAGTGCCAGGGAGCGGCCTGCCAGTCCCCACCCGCCCCGCCGGCCCTCCCGACCCCTTCGAGCTCCAGCTACTCCGGCCTCCCCGAAGCCAAGAAGCCCCGCCCCTGTCCGAAAGGCAAACGGGTGGTGCGCAAGGGGGGGAAGGTGCGCTGCGGCCCGCGGGCCAGGCACAACAACCATCGTCACCAATCCAAGACGAAACACCAGAACCAGACACGAAGGAGCATCAAATGAGCAGGCCATCGAGCCTCAGGCTGATCCCCGTACTGATCGTGCTGCTGGCAGGGGCGGCCCTTGCTCCTTCCAGCGCCGGCGCCGCCTTCGGCGTCAAGGAATTCGACGTCACTTTCTCCTCGAAAGGCGGCCCTCCGGTCACCGAAGCGGGCGCGACCCCGTTTGCGATGACCACGCAGATCGCGGTCAACACCCGCCCCGACGCGCTGCTCGGCGAAGCGCCTGACGACGAAATCAAAACCGTGCACGTGGACCTGCCGCCGGGCTTTGCGGGCACCCCCGAGTCGATGCCCGAGTGCTCGACCCTCGACTTCATCTCCAGCACTTCAGGAGATGCGCCGACCGCGCGCTCCTCCCTGTGCCCCGACTCGACCGCGATCGGGACGATCTCGGCCGGCGTCGAAAAGCCCGGCTGGTACTACCACGCGCCGGTGTTCAACCTCCAGCCCGATCCCGGCTCGGTCGCCAAGTTCGGTTTCGTGATCATGAAAGTGCCGGTCACGATCGAATCGAAGCTCAGCGAAACGGCGCCGTATCACGTCGTCTCGGAGATCCAGAACGTCTCCCAGACGCTCAGCTTCTTCGGCTCGACGCTGACGCTCTGGGGCAATCCCTCCGACCCGGCACATGACACTGAACGTGGATTCTGCGTCGCTGTCTTCGAACAGGACCAATCGGCGGCGACCCCGTCGCGCGGGAACTGCCCGGTGGAGGCACCTCCGAAATCCTTCCTGCAGATGCCGCGTAGCTGTGACGGCAAGCTTGACGCCAGTTACCTGATCAACTCCTGGCAGAACCCCGCCGGCTGGCTGCAGGCCCCGATCCCCCTGACCCCGGAAAAGATGAGCGAGTGCGGCAAGCTCGGGTTTGCGCCGAGCATCGACGCCGACGCCACGAGCGCCAGCGCCTCCTCGGCGACGGGTCTCGACTTCGAACTCTCCAACCCGACGGCCGGGGTCCAATCCGACCTGAAGAAGAGCGTCGTCACGCTGCCGGAGGGCTTCGCGCTCAACCCGGCCGCCGCCGCGGGCCTCGCGCCCTGCACCCCCGCCGACCTCACCCGCGAACGGGCCGGCTCGGAACCGGGCGAAGGCTGCCCGGAGGCGTCCAAGGTCGGCACTGTGGAAACCGAATCGCCGCTGCTGCCGGGGAAGCTCCTGCACGGGTCGGTGTTCGTCGCCCAGCCCGATGATCCGGGAACTTCGCAACCAGGCGCGGAGAACCCCTTCGACACGACCTTTGCCATCTACGTGGTGATCAAGAGCCGGGAGCTCGGGATCGCGGTGAAGATCCCGGGCAAGGTCGAGCCCGACCCCGTCACCGGCAGGCTCACCACCACCTTCGACGACCTCCCCCAGGTCCCGATCGGTCGCTTCGCCCTGCACTTCCGCTCGGGCGCACGGGCTCCGCTGGTGACGCCGAGCGCCTGCGGCTCCGCCGCGGTCCAGGCGCAGCTGACCCCGTGGGCCAACCCGGGGGCGACCGTCACCCGGACGGCTTCGCTCGACATCAGCTCGGGCGCCGGCGGCAGCTCCTGCCCGGCCGCTCCGGGCCCGTTCGATCCCCGCTTCGAAGGCGGGTCCCTGAACAACGCGGCGGGCGCCTACTCACCGTTCGTCCTGCGCCTCACCCGCGCTGACGGGGAACAGGAGCTGACCCGCTTCTCGGCCCTGCTGCCGCCAGGCGTGACCGGCAAACTCGCCGGCGTCGCCACCTGCTCGGAGTCCGCAGCCGCGGCCGCCGCCGGGAAGTCCGGCCGGGCGGAGCTCGCCTTCCCGAGCTGCCCGGCCGGCTCGCTGCTCGGTCACATCAACGCCGGCGCCGGCGCCGGCCCCGAGCTCTCCTTCGTTCAGGGGAGCCTCTATCTCGGCGGCCCCTACCAGGGCGATCCGCTCTCGATCTACGCGGTCGTCCCGGCGGTCTCGGGGCCGTTCGACCTCGGCACCGTGGTCGTCCGCGAGGCGGTTTCCGTCGATCGGGAAACCGCCCAGGTCATCTCCGACGGAGCTCGCTCGCAAGCGTTCCCACGGATCCTCGCGGGCGTGCCGCTGGCCCTCCGCGACCTGCGGATCGCAATCGATCGCGACCAGTTCATGATCAATCCGACCGGCTGCAAGGAAGAGCACTTGCAGGGGACCTTGTTCGGCTCCGGCGGCAACCTGCTGGCGGCCGATGACGACGTCGCCGTCAGCCGGTCCGCGCGCTACCAGGCGGCGGGCTGCCTCGGCCTCGGGTTCAAGCCGCGCCTCTCCCTACAGCTGAAGGGAGGCACCCACCGCGGCGACAACCCGGCGCTGACGGCGGTCCTCAGGCCGCGCGCCAAAGACGCCAATATCTCCCGGGCGGAAGTCACCCTGCCGCACGCCCTGTTCCTCGAACAGGGCCACATCGGCACCATCTGCACCCGGGTGCAGCTTGCCGCCTCGACCTGTCCGGCCCGATCGGTCTACGGGTTCGCCCGGGCGAAAACGCCGCTTCTCGACAGCGAAGTCGCGGGGCCGGTGTATCTCGTTTCCTCCAACCACGCCCTCCCCGACCTGCTCGCCGACCTCCACGGCCAGGTGGATTTCCGCCTGCGCGGGGTGATCAGCTCCAAAAACGGCGGCCTCCGGACCGTCTTCGCCACCGCCCCCGACGTGCCGGTGGAGCGGTTCACGCTGAAGATGAAAGGCGGCAAAAAGAGCCTCCTCGTCAACTCCCGCAACCTCTGCGCCGGCGGCAAGCCGAAGGCGGAAGTCGAGTTCGTCGGCCACAACACCAAGCAGCGCACCTTCAAGGCGCCGCTGAAGACGAAGTGCCCGAAGCATCCATCGAATCGCCGAGGTGGGCGCGCGGAGGGTAGGTGAGCCCGATGATCGACGGAGCGAAGAGCATGGCTCGCTGGATGCAGGTCATCGGCCTGGCGGCGGTCGCGGTTGTCCTGATGCAGGCGACCGCAACCGCCGCGCCGCCCGAATTCCTCGGCCGGGTGCCGGAAGGCGAACTCGCAGGCTCAGGCGCCGGCCAGCTGAAAGGCCCCAACAGCCTCGCCGCCGACCCGGCCACCGGCCACGTCTTCGTCGCCGAGCAGGCCAACTCCAGGATCAGCGAGTTCACCGCCTGGGGGGAGTTCGTCAAGACCTTCGGCTGGGGGGTGGAGAACGGCTCACCCGAACTGCAGGTTTGCACCACCAGTTGCCAGGCCGGCGAACCTGGTGACGCGCCGGGGCAGCTGGCGCCGCTAGCGATCGGCATCGTCGCCGACGGCGAAGGGCACCTCTACGTTCGCGAGACGGAATCCTTCCGCATCGACAAGTTCAGCACCGACGGAGAGTTCCTGCTGATGTTCGGCGGCGAAGTGAACAAGACGACCGGCGCTGACGTGTGCACCGCGGCGGACCTGCTTGCCGGCGACACCTGCGGCGCGGGGACCAAAGGCGCCGGCCCGGGCGAATTCGGCGACCTGAACGAGGCTGCCGCGGCGATCGCGCTCGCGCCCTCGGGCGACATCTACATCGGCTCGGGCGAACGCCTGCAGGTTTTCGCCCCCGACGGCGCCTTCGTCGAAGAGATCGAGCTGAGCGAGTTCGGCGGCCTTCCCGCCGGCTCCCCCCAGTCGATCGCCTTTACCCCCGAGGGCGACCTCTACCTCGCCTTCGTCCAGGACTTCAACGAACCATTTCCCCAGAACCCCGACATCTACAAACTGGTCCTGCCCACCCGCCAGGTGGCCGGAAAGTTGGAAGTCGACTGGCCCTGGGCGCTTGCCACCGACCCGGGCGGCACCCTCTACGTGCTGGCCGAGTTCAGGCAACCCTACCGCCGGGAAGTCCTCGCCTTCGACCCGGGCGGCAGCTGTGTGATCTGCCCGGGGGACGAGGTCGGCCCCTTCGCCGAGGAGGGCATCCCCTCCGTCAAGACCTGGGGCCTGACGACGGGAAGCGCCTGCGGGCAGACCGACCTCTACGTCTCCTACTTCGACAGCTCCGTCCTGCTCAAGAGCTTCTTCGACATCTACGGCCCGGCGCCCGACACCACCCTATGCCCGCCGCCGGTCCGCCCGCCGACGATCCTCAGCGAGTACGCAACCTCGGTCGGCAGCGAGACCGCGCAGGTGCGGGCGGAAATCAACCCCCACTACTGGAACGACACCACCTACTACCTCGAATACGGCAGCGAGGACTGCGCGACCTCCAGCTGCCAGAAGAAGCCGCTCTCCCCACAGCTATTGAGCGATAAAACCGTCAACGGCGCCCTGAAGACGGCGCCGGTCCAGCTCGAAGGCCTGCAGCCCGACACCACCTACCACTACCGCTTCGTCGCCGAGAGCTCGGGCGGCGGCCCGGTCTTCGGCCCCGACCGCAGCTTCACCACCAAAGCTCTGCCCGAAGCACCGCCGAACCCCGACCCGTGTGCCAACGCCGCCTTTCGCACCGGCCCCTCGGCATCCCTGCCCGACTGCCGTGCCTACGAGCTGGTCTCGCCGCTGCAGAAAGGCGGCGGCAGCATCGTCACCCTCGCCAACGTTTTCAGCTACTCGGCGGCGATGAACCAGAGCGCCGAGGCCGGCGGCAAGCTTACCTACTCGGCGGTCGGCGCCTTCGGCGACCCCGCAAGCGCTCCCTACCAGTCCCAATACATCGCCAAGCGCACCGGCGCCGGCTGGGAGAACCACTCGATCTCGCCGCCGCGTAACGGCCCGCTCCTCGAACGCGGCTTCACCACCGACGGCGAGTTCAAAGCCTTCTCCCCCGACCTCTGCCTCTCCTGGCTACGCCACGACAGCGACCCGCCGCTGGCGCCGGGTGCGCCGGCGGGATACGCCGACCTCTACCGGGCCGACCAGTGCGGCGGGGGGGCCTACCAGGCGCTGCGCACGCCGACGCCGCCGAATCGGGAGCCCGCAGTCTACGACCTCCAGATGCAGGGATTCTCGGCCGACGGCAGCCACGCGATCTTCGTCGCCAACGCTGCCCTCGCTCCAGAAGCGCCGTTCTTGGTATCAAAACAAAAGCAGCTCTACGAGTCGGTGGGCGAAGAAGAACCCCGCTTCGTCTGCATCCTGCCCGACGAAAGCCCGGCGCCCGGGTCCTGCTCGGCGGGCTCGGAAGGTGAAGCAGGCGGCTTCGGCCGCTCTGACAGCGTCGAGAACGCGATCTCCGCCGACGGCTCACGGATCTTCTGGAGCCCCCAGCTGGGAAGCCCCCAGCTGGGGGCTTCCCCGGGCCCGATCTACGTGCGGATCGACGGGACCGAAACCCTGCCGGTCTCCGCGGCGGCAGAAGCGCAGTCCAAAGTCAAAAGCTCCTTCTACCTGGACGCCACCCCGAGCGGCTCGAAGGTCCTGTTCGAAACCAACGGGGATGTCGTCAAAGACCGGGACCCCGCCCTCTACACCTACGACCTGGAAAGCGAAGAGACGACCCTGATCGCCAAGCGCACCAAAGGCGTGATGGGCTCGAGCGAAAACCTCTCGCGGGTCTACTTCGTCTCCGAAGAAGCCCTTGCCACGGGGGCGACCGCCGACCAGCCGAACCTCTACCTCTACGAGGCGGGCGAACCCCCGACCTACACCTTCATCGCGGGCCTCCCGCCCGAGGATGCCCCGACGATCGTCGGGGCGGGCACTTCCTCTCCCGTCAGCCCCGCGCCGGTCACGCACACCTCGCGGGTGACGCCCGGCGGGAATGCGGTCGTCTTCATGTCCCGCGGCGCGCTGAGCGGCGAGGACAACCTCGACCGCGAGAGCGGCAAACCCGACGCCGAGGTCTACATCTACCGAGTCGGCGAGGGCCTGCGCTGCGTCTCCTGCGACCCGACCGGCGTCAGACCGGCGGGCCGGGAACTGGAAATCGACGGTCACACCGGTGGCCTCTGGGCCGCGGCCAAGATCAGCCCCTGGCTGAACCAGCTCTACGCCCCCCGCGTCCTCTCCGAGGACGGCAGCCGCCTCTACTTCGAGAGCTACCAGCAACTGGCACCCACCGACAACGACGAAGCCCAGGACGTCTACCAGTGGGAGGCGCCGGGAAGCGGCAGCTGCACCGCCGGCAAAGGCGACTACGTCCCCTCGGCCGGAGGCTGCGTCTCGGCGATCTCCTTCGGCGACGACCCGGCCGAGTTCGTCGACGCCAGCGCCGACGGCACCGACGTCTTCCTCGCTACGACCGCGAGCCTCGTCTCCTCCGACTACGGCCTGCGCGACATCTACGACGCCCGGGTCGGCGGCGGCTTCCCGCCGCCTCCTACCCCCAAAGAGGAGTGCCAGGGCGCTTCCTGTCAGAACCCGCCGCCCCCTCCGGCCCTCCCGACCCCTTCGAGCTCCTCCTACTTCGGGCCGCCCGAAGCCAAGAAGCCCCGCCCCTGTCCCAAGGGCAAGCGAGCGGTGCGCAAGGGGGGGAAGGTGCGCTGCGTGGCCAAGCGGCGCCATCACGCCAAGACCAGGAGGAACGACCGATGAGCCGCCGTCTCTGCGCCGCGGTCTCGGGCGCTCTCACGCTGCTTGCCCTGCAGGGGGCGACCGCAACCGCCGCGCCACCCGACTTCCTCGGCCGGGTGCCGGAAGGCGAACTCGCAGGCTCAGGCGCCGGCCAGCTGAAAGGCCCCAACAGCCTCGCCGCCGACCCGGCCACCGGCCACGTCTTCATCGCCGAGAGCGCCAACTCGCGGATCAGCGAGTTCACCGCCTGGGGCGAGTTCGTCAAGGCCTTCGGCTGGGGGGTCGATGACGGAGGCGAGGAACCGCAGGTCTGCACCGCGAGCTGCCGGGCTGGCAAAACCGGTGACCTGCCGGGGCAGATGAACGTGCCAATTGGCATCGTCGCCGACGGCGAAGGCCATATCTACGTCCGCGAGACGGGGTCCTTCCGCATCGACAAGTTCAGCACCGACGGCGAGTTCCTGCTGATGTTCGGCGGCGAAGTGAACAAGACCACCGGCGCCGACGTCTGCACCGCGGCCGACCTGCTTGCCGGCGACACCTGCGGCGCGGGAGACCCTGGCACTGGCCCGGGTGAATTCGGCGACTTCAATATCCCCGTCGCCGCAATGGCCCTCTCACCCTCGGGCGACCTCTACCTCGGCAGCGGCGAACGCCTGCAGGTCTTCACCCCCGATGGCGCCTTCGTCGAAGAGATCGAGCTGAGCGAGTTCGGCGGCCTCCCCGCCGGCTCCCCCCGGTCGATCGCCTTCACTCCGGAGGGCGACCTCTACCTCGCCTTCGTCCAGGACTTCAACAACGAAGTTCCCCAGAACCCCGACATCTACAAACTGGTCCTGCCCACCCGGCAGGTGGCGGGGAAGCTGGAAGTCGACTTCCCCTGGGCGCTTGCCACCGACGTGGGCGGCACCCTCTACGTGCTGGCGGAGTTCAGGCAACCCGGCCGCCGCCGGGAAGTACTCGCCTTCGACCCGGGCGGCAGCTGTGTGATCTGCCCGGGGGACGAGGTCGGCCCCTTCGCCGAGGAGGGCATCCCCTCCGTCAAGACCTGGGGCCTGACGACGGGAAGCGCCTGCGGGCAGACCGACCTCTACGTCTCCTACTTCGACAGCTCCGTCCTGCTCAAGAGCTTCTTCGACATCTACGGCCCGGCGCCCGACACCACCCTATGCCCGCCGCCGGTCCGCCCGCCGACGATCCTCAGCGAGTACGCAACCTCGGTCGGCAGCGAGACCGCGCAGGTGCGGGCGGAAATCAACCCCCACTACTGGAACGACACCACCTACTACCTCGAATACGGCAGCGAGGACTGCGCGACCTCCAGCTGCCAGAAGAAGCCGCTCTCCCCACAGCTATTGAGCGATAAAACCGTCAACGGCGCCCTGAAGACGGCGCCGGTCCAGCTCGAAGGCCTGCAGCCCGACACCACCTACCACTACCGCTTCGTCGCCGAGAGCTCGGGCGGCGGCCCGGTCTTCGGCCCCGACCGCAGCTTCACGACCAAAGCGCTGCCCGAAGCGCCGCCTGACCCCGACCCCTGCGCCAACGCCGCCTTCCGTACCGGCCCCTCGGCTGCCCTGCCCGACTGCCGTGCCTACGAGCTGGTCTCGCCGCTCGCCAAAGGCGGCGGCAGCATCCTCACCCTCGCCAACAGCGTCAGCTTCTCGGCGGCGATGAACCAGAGCGCCGAGGCCGGCGGCAAGCTGACCTACACGGCGGTCGGGGCCTTCGCCGACCCCCAGAGCGCCCCCTATGAGTCCCAATACATCGCAGAGCGAGGCGCGGCGGGCTGGGAGAACCACTCGATCTCGCCACCCAGAAACGGCCCGATCCTCGAACGCGGCTTCACCACCGACGGCGAGTTCAAAGCCTTCTCCCCCGACCTCTGCCTCTCCTGGCTACGCCACGACAGCGACCCGCCGCTGGCGCCGGGTGCGCCGGCGGGATACGCCGACCTCTACCGGGCCGACCAGTGCGGCGGGGGCGGCTACCAGGCGCTGCGCACGCCGGCGCCGAATCGGGAAGCCGCACGCTACGACCCCCAGCTACAGGGCTTCTCGGCCGACGGCAGCCACACGATCTTCGTCGCCAACGCCGCCCTCGCGCCGGAGGCGCCGCCGACCACCGTACGCAAGCTCTACGAGTCAGTGGGCGAAGAAGAACCCCGCTTCGTCTGCATCCTGCCCGACGAGACGCCGTGGACCGGAGATTGCTCGGCGGGCTCGGCTGACGAAGCCGACGGCCAATACAAGGGCCGCACCGACAGCGTCGAGAACGCGATCTCCGCCGACGGCTCGCGGATCTTCTGGAGCTCCACCAACGGCCCGATCTACGTGCGGATCGACGGCACCGAAACCCGGCCGGTCTCCGCGGCCGCAGAAGCGCAGGCCAAAGTCAAAAGCTCCTTCTACCTGGACGCCACCCCGAGCGGCTCGAAGGCCCTGTTCGAAACCAACGAGAACGGCGTCAAAGGGATCCCCGCCGCCCTCTACACCTACGACCTGGAAAGCGAAGAGACGACCCTGATCGCCAAACGCACCAGCGGTGTGATGGGCTCGAGCGAAAACCTCTCGCGGGTCTACTTCGTCTCCGAAGAAGCCCTCGCCGCCGGCGCGGCTGCCGACCAGCCGAACCTCTACCTCTACGAAGCCGGAGAACCCCCGACCTACACCTTCATCGGCAGCCTCACCGCCCGGGACACTATGCAGGTCACTTTGCAGCTGAACCAGTCGCCGGTCAACCGCGCACCGGCCAAGCACACCTCGCGGGTCACCCCCGACGGCTCCGCCCTCGCCTTAATGGCGACCGCGGCCCTGACCGGCTACGACAACCTCGACCGCGAGAGCGGCGAACCCGACGCCGAGGTCTACATCTACCGCGTCGGCGAGGGGCTGCACTGCGTCTCCTGCGACCCGACCGGCGTCCGACCGGCAGGCCAGCCGCTGGAAATAGGCAGCTTCCCCGCCGACATGTGGGCGTCAGCCAAGATCCCCCCCTGGCTGAACGAGATCTACGCCCCCCGCGCCCTCTCTGCGGACGGCAATCGCCTCTACTTCGAGAGCTACCAGCAACTGGCACCCACCGACAACGACGAAGCCCAGGACGTCTACCAGTGGGAGGCGCCGGGCAGCGGTAGCTGCACCGCCGGCAAAGGCGACTACGTCCCCTCGGCCGGAGGATGCGTCTCGGCGATCAGCTCCGGGCCCGACCCGGCGGAGTTCATCGACGCCAGCGCCGACGGCACCGACGTCTTCCTCGCCACCGTCTCGAGCCTCGTCTCCTCCGACTACGGCCTGCGCGACATCTACGACGCCCGGGCCGACGGCGGCTTCCCAGAGCCGCCCGCCCCCAAAGAGGAGTGCCAGGGCGCTTCCTGTCAGAACCCGCCGCCCCCTCCGGCCCTCCCGACCCCTTCGAGCTCCTCCTACTTCGCCCCGCCCGAAGCCAAGAAGCCCCGCTGCCCGAACGGCAAGCGAGCGGTGCGCAAGGGCGGGAAGGTGCGCTGCGTGGCCAAGCGGCGCCATGGGAAGAAGCGCCAACCTCACAGATCTTCGTCGCAGGGACGAAGCGCGGAGAGGCTCTCCGCGAAGCGTTAACCATCACAACTCGGGATCGCAGATTCGATCCCATAGGGAGGCAACAGTGAAACGAATGAAAACCATGGCACTCGCCGTCGCCATCACAGCGATGCTGACAGCAACGGTCGGCGCCGCCGGCGCATCGGCGTCGGGGTTCGTCGCAGGGAGTTACCCGGCCGAACTTAAAGCCGCGCCGACCGCGACCCACTACATCACGACCAAAAGCACGTCCATGCAGTGCGAACCGTTTACCTTCCGCTCGTCAATGAGCGGCCCGTCAGAATCGATCTCATCGGGACTCACCGAAGGCACTTGCTGGCAGGGAATCGTCAGCGCGCCGATCAACATGGGCTCCTGCAATTTCACTCTCAAGCCGGGAAGTGGAGGAACTGGTACCGGAACCATCAGCATCGGACCCGCAGGCTGCGGCCCCATCACGATCAAAGGACCGTGTCAAATCTCAATTCCTGCCCAGACAGGGTTGAGCGCGACCTACTCCAACACCGGATCAGGGACGACAGCAAAGGTCGAAATCAGCGTTAACGCCAGCGGCCTGGTCTACACCCAGGGGTCCGGGTGTGCCTCGGAAGGAACCTACAGCGACGGTAGTTGGAAAGGCACCTGGGCGCTGAGTGCGACGGACCTCTCAGGAAACTCGACCAGCATATCCGTCAGTTCCACCCTGCCGAACGGCCTGTTCCTCAGCGGCAAAGAATCCGGGGAAGCGTCGCAGCAGCCGCGACTGGAGGCGGAACACTATCCCGCGACGTTCACCAGCGAAATCGCCAGCGCACACGTATTTACCACCAACCCGGGAGTGGTGAGTTGCAAAAGCGTCGGATTTAGCGGCACCTTGAGCGGCTCGTCCAACACGTTCTCGGCGACGCCCGCGTACGGCAAATGCACCACGGAAACGCCAGTGGTCATGAACAGCTGCCGTTACGTGCTCCATGTCTCGAATGCCGGTCCGCCCTATGTTGGAACGGCTGATGTCTCCTGCACCTCCGGCGGGGACGCGATCGAAATTCGGATCCCCGGCTGCACGGTCAAAATCGGCGCTCAGTCGGGTCTGAGCGGTGTCACCTACACGAACGAAGGCACGGCCAGTAGCCGCAAGGTGAAAGTCAGCCTCAACGTGACCGGAATCAGCTACAACGAATGCGGTACCGCACGCACCAACGGCTCGTACAGCGGGGTGCAGAAGCTCGGCGCGACGTTCTAGTACCGAGGATGCTCGAAAGGACGGGCCGCGCTCGCGCGGCCCGTCCTTTTTTTGTGCGGACGCCCGGCGGTTACTGCAGAGCCACCCAGCAAACAGTGAATGCTGAGTTTGTACGGGGTATCGCTGGCGAACACTGCCGTATTAGAATTGGAAACGCGTTGCTCAAACGGCGCTGGGAGGCGCCTGCCCGTCTAGCTCAAACCTGGGAGAGCGCCTGATTTGTAATCAGGATGGTGCCGGTTCGAATCCGGCGGCGGGCTTATCGCGAAGCCGCTTCCAACGCTTTTACTCGAAAGGTCCGGGGAGAAGCGAGGGAGGTGGCCGATTCGCGATCTGGACCTCGAAGAGCAGCAGCGAGGCATTCACGTAGAGGGGCTCCGCGCCCGCCCGGTGCAAGCGATCTGCCGCGCGCTCGCTCGTCTGGACGATCTCGGCCATCGCCTTCCGGTAGATCTCCACCAGCTCCGTCCAGCCCTGCTCGTCCACCGCCGGCCTGAACCGCGTAAGGACGTGGTCCTTTCGCTCGGCGAAGCTGCCCCAGCGAAGGGCTGCGGTGGCGTCGGCGAACATCAGGCGGAGGATGTAGAAACCTATTTGCCGGCTCTGCTCCGGCGTCAGGTTCATGTGCTCCTCGTCCTCGACGATCTGGGGGGTGTTTACGACCCAGTAGTACTCGCGCACCCCACGCCGCTCCTCTGCCTCGTCGCGGACGATCAGCCCCAGCGCGGCAAGAGCACGCAGGTGATAGCGGACCTTCGCGACCGGCACCTCGATGGCGGCGGCTATGTCCGCTGCGGAGGCGCTGCGGTCCCCGAGCGCCGCTAGCACTCGTGCCCGGATCGGGTGTTCGAGAGCTTCCAAGAGGGGCTTGGAGCTTTCAGTTTTGAATTTCGCCATTGCCTTCACCGAATCTGTCCACTGTGGAAACCTCTTACTTTGTCGACTCGTTGACAGACATTGTCGCCGCTGATGTACTCGCAGCGCTTCCTCGCCTCACCCTTCGGGTCCTTCCCTTCGGTCCCTGGTTCGGGCAAGGACGCTGCCATCGCCCCGGTGGCATTGAGACCCGGTGAGGCTCAGGGACCGAGCCGGCGCCTCAGGCGGTCGGCACCCGGCGCTGATCCACCCCGGCACCGGGTCGCCGCCGATCGCCTATTCTGCGGGGCGAGCGGCCTGGGCGAGGGCGGTCATCGGCTCGACCTTTGCCGAGGCCAGGCCCCTGACGACGATCGTGTCGAGCGTGCCCTCGTAGGCGGACAGCTGGCGCTGGACGTCCTCGCTGTCGGCGGCGGCGACGCCGACGGTGCCCTCGGGCTCGGCGAGGCGGTCGAAGTGGTCGCGGTAGCCCTTGTGGAGGTCGCGGTAGAAGGACTCCTCCTTGGCGAGGCGCTCAGGGGCGTCGGGGCCAACGGCCGTGCGGACGTAGCCGAAGACGGGGGGAGTGGGGCGGCCGGTGTCGGCGGCGCCGGCTTCGACCTTGGCGCGGGCGCCGGAGGCGAAGCCCGGCGTCATCCAGTTGAAGAAGACGCCGTCGTAGGCGCTGCCCGCGAGTTCGCACATCTTCGGGCCCATTGCGGCGAGGACGAGCTTCACGTCGGGTAGCAGTCGGCGCAGTTCCGGCAGGGACTCGCGCATCGCCGTCAGCGGCTTCTTGTCGAAGCCCGCTCCGACCCCGAGCCAGAGCCTGGCCGGGTCGATGCCAAACTCCTCGACGTCGGCGGCGATCTGCTCGGCCGGGGTGCGATCGAGGGCGATTACGGCGACGCCGAGATCGACCGCGGGCGCCGCGGCGGCGAACTCGGCCAGCGTCGCCAGGCCTTTGGCGCCGGGGTGGTCGTTGGACCACATCGACTGGTAGCCGAGCTCTGCGCAGCGGGCGGCCAGCGGCTGCGCCACCTCCGGGTCCAGCCCCGCCGCCACTCCGAAGGCGCGTCCCATCAGGTCCCGTCTCCTTCGCCGGCGGGCACGGGGGCGGCGTCGCGCCGGGCGGCCTGCCGCTCGAAGAGCGCGACGCACTCGATGTGCGGGGTCTGGGGGAACATGTCGACCGGCCTCACGCGGGCGAGCTTATAGCCGGCCTCTCCGAGCTGGGCGGCGTTGGGCGCCAGCGTGGTCGGGTTGCAGGAGACGTAGACGATCTTCTCCGCCTCGCACTCGATCACCCGGCGGACGATCTTCTGCGAGAGCCCGGCCCGCGGCGGGTCGACGACGACGATGTCGGGCTTGCCGGCCTGCTCGACCAGCGGCCGCACTCCGGTGCGCGCGTTGGCGGCCATGAACCGGGCGTTCTCGATCTTGTTGCGGCGGGCGTTGCGCTCGGCGTCGGCGATCGCCTCGGGGACGATCTCCAGCCCCCAGACCTCGCCCGCCTGCGCGGCCATCGAGAGACCGATCGTGCCGATCCCGCAGAAGAGGTCGAAGACCCGCTCGCGCCCGCTCAGCCCGGCGAACTCAGCCGCGACCGCGTAGAGGCGCTCGGCCATCTCAGTGTTGGTCTGGAAGAAGGCGCCGTGGGACATCTCCAGCTTCAGGCCGCAGAGCTCCTCGCGCAGCCGCTCGGCGCCGAGCACCCCGGTCGGGCCGTCGCTGCTGCCCGACTCGCCCTCGACGATCGTGTGCAGGTCGACCGGTGGTCGCGGGAAGCGCGCTTTGACCGTCACCAGCCGGGTCTGGACCTGGCCGGTGCGCCGGCCCTCGCGGACCGCGAGGTTGCGCAGGACGCCGCGGCCGCCGCGCCGGTCGAAGGCCGGGATCGATTCCTCCCGCGCCCACTCGCGGACTGCGTTGCGAGCTTTGTTGCCCGCGACGGAGCCGAGGTGGCAGTCGTCGACGTCGACGATCAGGTCCCAGCGGCCGCGGGCGTGGAGGCCGAGCGCGAGCTGGTCGTCCTCTTCGCCGAAGCTGTATTCGAGCTTGTTGCGGTAGCGCCACTCTTCGACCGCGGGGACGATCTCCTCGGTCTCGAACCCTTCGAGGCCGCCGATCCGCCGCAGCGCGTCGTCGACCTGCTCCTGCTTGTAGGCGAGCTGGCGCTCGTAGGCGAGGCCCTGCAGCGGGGCGCCGGGACAGGGCTCGCCGCCGTGGACGCAGGTGTCGGGCAGGCGCTCCTCGGAGGCGCGGACCAGCTCGACGGCCCGCGCCTCGGCGAAGCGCTTCTTCGATTTCGTCACCTCGGCGCGGACCCGGTCCCCCGGCAGCGCTCCGGCGACGAAGACGACGAAGCCCCCGGTACGGGCTACGCCCCGACCGCCGAAGGCGAGCGAGGCGATCTCCAGATCGAGCAGCTCGCCTCGGCGCGGAGCGCGCGGCTTGGTGGTGCCGGGGGCCGATTCCACCTACGGCAGCGCTTTGCGCGCCTGATTGACCAGCCGCTCGAGTTCTTTGATCAGCGAGTCGCGCTGTTTCCTGCCTTTTTTGACCAGGTCGGCGAGCATCTTCTCGGCGTCGCTGCGGGTCATCCGGCCGCGTTTGACGGCGTCGTCGACGACGTCCTGGATGCGGTCGCGGCTCAAGGTCACGCTCTGCTCGAGGCTCTCGCGGAACTGCGCGACGCTCTTGTCGAGGCCACTGGTCGCTTTGCCGGAGGCTTTTTTGGCAGCGGAGGCTTTGCGTTTCGGAGCTTTTTTCGCGGCGCGTTTTTTCGTGCCTTTTTTGGCGGAGCGTTTTTTCGAAGCCGGTTTCGCGGCGGCTTTTTTCGCAGCTTTTTTCGGCGCCGCTTTTTTCGCTTTGGCTTTGGCTTTCGATTTCGCTTTCGTCGCTTTTTTGGCTTTCGACGATTTGGCTTTTTTCTCCGCCATCAGTTCTGCCTCCGGTTGGTTGACCGCTGGGTGGAGCCCGACTATCTCAATTCCGCAGGAGGTGTGGCTCTTCCGCAAGGAACCGTGCCTGAACCGGTGCATGATCGGAGAGCCGCACGGCGCCTCCGCTGAGCGGCAGCTCGCGCGCCTCGGGCGGCCAGCGGGTCGGCGGCTCGACCACCTCGAGGTCGCGGCAGAGGATGTGGTCGATCGCGTCCGGCGCCGTCGTCGGCGCCAATCCGAACTCGTCGCGCAGCCGCTCGAAGACGCGCGGGTTCTTGCCCGGCCGGAGGTTGAGGTCGCCGCCGAAGACGAGTGGCGCGCCGGCCGCCCACTCCAGCGCCGCCCCCGCCGCCCTGACCACGTCCTCGGCCGCCAGCTTCGGCCAGTCGTTGGTCGCGTGCAGGTTGGCGACGCAGATGCCGGAGGCGGTGCGGACGAAGCCCATCGCCCGGCGCTCGGGCTCGCCTTCGTGGATCGCCATCTCCCGCCGCTCGCCGATCCCGCCGAGCTTGCCCGGCACCCGGACCAGGATCAGGTTCGAGCCGCCCTCGCCGGAGGCCATCAGATCGGGGTTCCGGCGGGCCAACAGGCCGCGCAGGGGGCCGAGGGCGTTGCGCGAGGTCAGCGTCCGGTGCGCCTCCGCCGCGCAGGCCCGCGCCAGCGGCTCGGCGAAGCGCGGCGGGCACTCCTGCAGCATCGCCACGTCCCACTCGGCGCCGGAGAGGACGGTCGCGAACTCGGCGGTGAGGTCGCGGTTGACCTGGACGTGGGTCGCGTTCCGCTCCTCGATCCGCAGCAGCCGCGAGCGCCAGGTGCGCAGCGCCGGGTCGGGCGGGTAGTCGCGCCCGTGGAAGAGGTTCCAGCTGAGTACGGTCAGCTCCACGCGTCGTAGTATCCGCAAGCTTGTTGATCGCGAAGCGGAGCGGAGCGCAACCTTGACGAATTTCCTCACCGGTGAAGAGCTCGGGGCGTTCGAGCTCGGCAAGCTGCTCGACCGCGCGGCCGAGCTGAAAGCCGGTCGCCGCGACGGGGTCGGCCGCGACGCGCTCGCCGGCCGCAGCGTCGCCCTCGTCTTCGAGAAGCCCTCGACGCGGACGCGGATCTCCTTCGACGTCGGCGTCGCCGAGCTCGGCGGCCACGGGGTGATGCTGCGCGGCGACGAACTGCAGCTCGCCCGCGGCGAGTCTGCCGGCGACACCGCCCGCGTCCTCTCCCGCATGGTCGACGCGATCGTGATCCGCTCCGGCTCCCACGAGACCGTCGCCGCCCTGGCCGAAGCGGCCGAGGTGCCGGTGGTCAATGGCCTGACGCCGCTCCACCACCCTTGCCAGGCGATCGCCGACCTGCTGACGCTGCGCGAGCGCTTCGGCGACCTGCAGGGCCTGCGGCTCGCCTACGTCGGCGACGGCAACAACGTCGCCCGCTCGCTGGCGATCCTCGGTGAGCTCGCCGGGGTGGAGGTCGTCGTCGCGGCGCCCGACGGCTATCAGCTGGAGGAGGGCCACGGGGCGAAGCTGACCGCCGACCCCCGCGCCGCGGCCGCCGAGGCCGACGCGCTCTACTCCGACGTCTGGATCAGCATGGGCGACGAGGAGGACGCCGCCCGCCGGCGCGCCGACCTCGCCCCGTTCCAGCTCGACGCCGACCTGCTCGCCGTCGCCAAGGAGCGCGCCATCGTCCTCCACTGCCTGCCCGCCCACCCGGGGGAAGAGATCGCCGCCGACGTCCTCTACGGCGAGCGCTCCGCCGTCTGGGACCAGGCCGAGAACCGGCTGCACGCGCAGAAGGCGCTGCTGGAGCTGCTCCTCACGGAGTAGCGAAGGCGACCGCGATGCCGCTCCTCTACGAAAACCCGGTCTCCGGCAACTGCCACAAGGTGCGGCTGATCCTGGGCCTGCTGGGGATCGAGCACGAGCGGCGGGTGCTCTCGGTGACCGACTACTCCGAGCGCCTGGAGACGCTCGGCGGTCTGAGCCCGACGCTGAACCTGCCGACGGTGGTGCTCGACGACGGCCGGCCGCTGGCCGAGTCCAACGCGATCCTCTGGTACTTCGCCGAAGGCACCGAGTACCTGCCGGAGGACCGCTACGAACGCGCCCAGGTTCTGCAGTGGATGTTCTTCGAGCAGTACAAGCACGAGCCCGGGGTGGCGGTTGTCCGCTTCTGGGACTCGATCGCGCCCGCGCACCTGACGCCGCCGCCGGGGCTGGAGGCGAAGCGGGCCGACGGCTTGGTGGCGCTGAAGGCGATGGAGCGGCACCTGCGCGACCGCGAGTACTTCGTTGGCGCGGGCCTGACGATCGCCGACATCACCCTCTTCGCCTACACCCACGTCGCCCATGAGGCCGGCTTCGACCTCGAGCCGTTGCCGGCGGTGCGCGCCTGGCTGGGGCGGGTCGAAGACCATCCCGGGATCGTCTCGATGGACCCTCTCGGCGAGCGGAAGCCGGGGGGCTGAGGCGTGTACCCCGAGATCAACGTCGGCCCGCTCACCTTGCAGACCTTCGGGCTCTGCTTCGCGCTCGCCTTCCTCGCCGCCGGGGCGCTGATCTGGAAGCGCTTCGGGGAGATCGGCAAGCCGCCGGACTGGGCGTACGAGATGGGGTTCGCGGCGCTGGTCGGCGGCATCGTCGGCTCCCGCGTCTACTTCATCGTCCAGAACTACAGCGACGTCAAGGACGACCTGCTCGGCAACCTCTTCAGCGGCTCGGGCCTGGTCTGGTACGGCGGCGCGCTCGGCGGCGCCATCGCGGTCTTCATATGGGCCTGGTACCGCGGCTTCCTCGGCCTGGCGCTGCTCGACGTGGCCGCCCCCGCGCTGGCGCTCGGCTACGCGATCGGCCGCTGCGGCTGCCAGCTCTCCGGCGACGGCGACTACGGCAAGGCCTGGGACGGGCCCTGGGCGATGTCCTACCCCGACGGCACCGTGCCGACCGACCAGACCGTCCACCCGACCCCGATCTACGAGACGCTGGCGATGGGGCTCGGCGCCTGGGTCCTCTGGCAGCTGCGCGACCGGGTGCGTCCCGGGATCCTCTTCGCGATATATCTCCTCTATGCGGGGGCCGAGCGCTTCCTGGTCGAGTTCCTGCGCCGCAACGAGACCGACGCGATCGGGCTGACCACTGCGCAGCTGGAGAGCCTGGCGATGATGGTCGCCGGAGCGGCCTGGATCGCTATCGTGAGCCGTCGCCACGGAGGCATCGGCCGCCGGACGGCGAACGAAAGGGCTGCGGCAGAGGCATAACCCGACCAAGTGCCGAGTTGCCGATTTGTCTCGCTATCTGAAACAAATCGGCAAGTCGGTGGGTTCGTAACACTGGTATCTTGCACAAAATCTTTGGAGCGGCCGACTAAGGGAAGGAATGGCAGGCAGATGGCGGCTATAGACGTTCAGAGCGAGGGGCCCTCGGCTCGCACCGTGGGAGCGATCCTCGACGACGCGGCCGAGCGCATCGCCGCCGCCGGGGTCGACGACGCCCGCACCGAGGCCGAAATCCTGGTCGCCGATGCTCTCGGGGTCGGGCCCAGCGAGTTGAGCGTCGAGAGCGCCGGCCAGGTTGACGGCGAGGCGGCGGCAAAGATCGAGCGCAACGTCCAGCGCCGGGTCGAGCGCGAGCCGATGGCCTACATCCTCGGCCGTGCTCCCTTTCGCGCCCTCGAGATCTACGTCGACGAGCGCGTGCTCTGGCCGCGCCGCGAGACCGAGCTGCTGGTCGAGGTCGGCACCCAGCTGCCCGAGGGCGCCCGCGTGCACGAGATCGGCACCGGCTCCGGCGCGATCGCGCTGGCGCTGCTGTCCGAGCGCCCCGATCTGAAGGTCACCGCCTCAGACCTCTCGCCGGAAGCGGTCGAAGCGGCGCGCGAGAACGCCGAGCGGCTCGGGCTCGACCTCGAGGTCACGGTCGGCAAGGGCCTGCCGGACTCGGTCGAAGCCGAAGACGTCGACCTGGTGATCGCCAACATGCCCTACGTCACCGACGAGACCATCTTCGAGCGCTCGCCGGAGATCCAGAAGGAGCCGCGGATGGCGGTCACCGGCGACTGCGGCGAGGACGGCCTCGGCGTGATCCGCGGCGTGATCGGCGAAACGCCGTCGGGGTGGAAGCTGGCGATGGAGCACGACACGCACCACGGGCCGGCGATGCGCGAGCTGCTGCGCGAGGCGACTACGCTTCAGGACTATGAAGGTGACGACCGGGTCACCGTCGGCCTCGCCCCTTGAGGTAAGTCGACGATGAGCGAGGCGCCGACGGGGGCGGAGACGCCCCCGCAGAGCGGCGACCGCTCGGTCGCCGTCTCCACCGAGGAGCAGCGACGGGCCAAGCTGGAGCGCCTGCGCGCGGAAGGGATCGATCCCTATCCGCACGCGTTCCCCGGCCGCACCCACGTCGAGGAGATCGAGGCGGCGCACGACCCGGCGGCGCTGGGGGAGGGCGAGCACGAGGACTTCTCCTACCGGGTGATGGGCCGGGTGACCGGCAAGCGCGGCCACGGCAAGACCGCCTTCCTCGACGTCCGCGACATCACCGGCACGATCCAGGCCTACGCCCGGCGCGACGCGCTGGGGGAGGAGGCGTTCGCGCGGGTCGAGGACCTCGACATCGGCGACCTGGTCGGGATCGAGGGGCCGCTGCACGTGACCAAGCGCGGGCAGCTGGCGATCGGGGTGCGCGAGTGCACCCTGCTGGCGAAGGCGCTCAAAGACCCGCCGGACCTCTTCCACGGGATCTCCGACCCCGACACCCGCTACCGCCAGCGCGAACTCGACCTGATGGCGAACGAGGGCTCGCGCGAGGTCTTCAAGAAGCGCGACGACCTGCTGTTCGCTGTCCGCACCCACATGCACGAGCGCGGCTGGGTCGAGCTGGAAACGCCGGTCCTGCAGCGGCTGACCGGCGGCGCCGCAGCGCGGCCGTTCGTCACCCACCACAACGCCCTCGACCGCGAGCTGTTCCTCCGCACCGCGACGGAGCTGTACCTGAAGCGGGCGATCGTCGGGGGGTTCGAGGACGTCTACGAGTTCGGCAAGTTCTTCCGCAACGAGGGGATGTCCCCCCAGCACAATCCCGAGTTCACGATGCTGGAGATGTTCGTCGGCGCCGCCGACTACAACGGCGTCATGGAGTTCATCGAGGTTCTGGTCGCGACCGTCGTCGAGAAGGTGATGGGGACGACGAAGGTGATGCGCGACGGTGTCGAGATCGACTTCGCCGCGCCCTGGCCGCGGGTGCGGCTGCGCGACGAGCTGCTGCGGGAGACCGGGCTCGATATCTACGAGGCGAGCCGCGACGAGCTGGCCGAGGCCGCGGGCGACGCGGTCGGCCCCGACGACGACTGGGCCGGCGTCGTCGACACCCTGCAGGGCAAGTTCGTCGAGCCGAAGCTGATCCAGCCGACCTACATCATCGACCTGCCGATCGACATCTGGCCGCTGGTCAAGGTGCACAAGGAGAGCCCCCGCATCTGCGAGGCCTTCGACGGCATCGTCGCGGGGATGGAGATCGTCGGCGGCGGCACCGACCTCAACGACCCGGTCGAGCAGCGCGAGCGCTTCATCAAACAGCGCGAGCGACAGGAGACCGGGGCGGAGGCCGACCCGCACCCTCACGACGAAGAGTTCGTGCGGGCGCTCGAATACGGGATGCCCCCGGCGAGCGGCTGCGGCCTCGGGATCGACCGCCTGCTGATGCTGATGACCGGGGCGAAGACGCTGCGGGACGTGATCATCTACCCCGCCATGAGGGAGCTGAGCGAGTAGGACACGGCGCTATGCCGCACCGTCGGCTGCGGGTCGTGCAGAGCACCGCCCCTCCGCCGCCGGCACGACCTAGCTTGGCCCTACTCACTCAGTTAGGGTGGAAGGCATGGCCGTGAAACTCCATCGCTGCTCGCTGATGTTCGTGAAGAACGCGGGGCACCCCTGCTGGAAAGTGCAGAGCGCACTCGACGAGCAGGGGATCGAGTACGAGGTCGTCAAGGGCCCGTTGCTCCCCTTCCGGCGCAGCGATCTGAAGCAGCTCTCCGATCAGGGCAAATACCCGGTGATCGAGTTCGAGGACGGCAGCGTCTACCGCGACGAATCGACGGCGATGGCCGAGCGGATCCGCGCGGGCAAACTGTTCTCCTAAGCGGTCCCGACCACCAGGGTCAGCTGCAGCCACTTGAAGTGGCAGTCGGCGTCGGCGAAGCCGGCGGCGCGCATCCAGTCGAGCTGGTCGCAGAGGGGGGCGAGGCGGTCGACGGGGTCGTCCTCGGGGCGGCCGATCTCGCGGCGGAAGCGCTCGTGCAGCTCCAGCGTCGCGGCCGTGACGAGGTCGAGGTTGGCGAAGACGCCGCCCGGCCGCAGGAGAGCGTTGGCTTCGGCGAAGAGGTCGCGCTTGCGCTCGTCCTCCAGGTGGTGGATCGCGAGCCCGGAGATGATCGCGTCGAAGCTGCCGATCACCGGCAGGGGATCGCGGAGGTCATGGAGCCGCAGCTCGGTGGCGGGGACGGTCGGCAGGCGCCCGCTCGCGCGGTCGAGCATCGGTTGCGATGAGTCGAGCCCGACGGCCTCGGCTTGTGGATGGGCGGTGCGGACGAGGGTGATCAGGCGGCCGTCGCCGGTTCCCAGGTCGAGGACGCGACCGACTCGGCCGGGGAGCGCCGCGAGCAGCATGCCCTCGGCGATTTCGCGGCGCGGGATCTCCCGCGAGAGGTACTCGCTGACACGCTCCGGGTCCGACCAGCCCCCGTGGCTAGACGGCACGCAGCAGCCCGCCGTCGATCGGGATCTCGGCGCCGGTGATGTAGGCGGCACGCTGGGAGCAGAGGAAGGCGACGAGGTCGCCGTACTCCTCGACGGTGCCGAGCCGGCGGGCGGGCACTTCGGAGCGGGCGGCCGCTTCCACGTTCTCCAGCGAACCGCCGAGCTCGGCCATCCGGTCGGTGGCAAAGCGGCCGGTGGCGACGGTGTTGACGGTGATCCCGTCGCCGGCGACCTCGCGCGCCAGCGTCTTCAGGAAGCCGACGGTGGCCAGGCGGTGGGCGTTGGAGAGCCCGAGCGCGGGGTTGATCTCAATCGTCGTCGTCGAGCCGACGTTGACGATCCGGCCCCAGCCCTCGCCACGCATGCCCGGGACCACGGCGCCGGCGAGCACGCGAGGGGCCAGCACCAGCGAGCGGTAGGCCTCCTCCCATTCCTCGAAGCCGTGGTCGAGGGCGCCGCCGGGGGGAGGGCCGCCGGTATTCGTGACGAGGATGTCGACGGAGCCGAGCGCTTCGGCGACCTCGAGCGGCAACCGCGCCAAGCGCTCCAGATCAGTCGCATCGGCGACGAAGGCGCTGGCCCCCTCGCCGATCTCAGCAACCGCCTCGTCCAGGCGGTCCTGCGAGCGGCTGGCCAGAGCGACCCGCGCCCCCTCCCGAGCCAGAGCGGCGGCCACGCCCCGCCCGATCCCCTTGCTGGCGCCCATCACCAGTGCCACTTTGCCTCCGAGCCCCAGGTCCATCCCCCAACCCTAGCTACGCCAAGGATGCTCAGAACCCCTTGCGCGGGTATCGTTCCCTGCGAGCGCCCGTAGCTCAGTGGTCAACGGGTCCTTTCGGGGGCCCAAAGAGCGTCGGTCTTTCAAGCCGAAGGTCGCGGGTTCGACTCCCGTCGGGCGCATTCCTTGCTGTTCCGCTCTGTACCGGGTACTGGAGTGCGACCGGAGCGAGCTGGGCCTCTACGTCGAGTCCGCCGAGCCTCTGAGCCCCAAGGAACTCGCCGACTACACCAAGTCCCGGCTCGACCACGTCGCCTGCCACATCCGCGTGCTCGCTGAGCGCCGCGCCGTGGAGCTGGTCGAGGTGCGGCCGGCGCGCGGCGCGGTCGAGCACTTCTATACGGCGACGGGCCTGGTTGACGAGGTGCCGTGGGCACGGACCGTACTCGGGCTCAAGGAGACCTCGTGAATCGCCTCTGGCGCGAGCGCACCTTCTACCGCGACCTCTGGAAGCCAGCCCAGGAAACCTCCGGCCTAGACATCCGCCCCCACGAGTGCCGCCACAGCTACGTGACGCATCTGCGGGCTGCTGCGGTCAACGACGCCGATCTGGCTGAGATCGCGAGGCACCGCGTCGAGACGATGCTGGCGCGATATACGCATCCACTAGGGCAAAGCTTCGCTGAGGTGCGTGCGTACTCGAAAGATAGGCGCGCCTAGAGCGGCGTAAGGCTGCTTTAGTGGTAAGTTGCAGCCAATGTCGGAGGGGCCGCCGCTTCGGAGGTGGGAACTACAGGGGTTCCGCTCGATCCGCGACAGGGTCAACATTGATCTTGGACAGATGAACGTCCTGGTCGGTGCGAACTCGGCGGGCAAGTCGAGCCTGATCCAATCTATCCTCTTAGCGGCTCAAACTCTCGGAACTACTTCTACGCCCAAGCCACTCATTCTGAATGGCTCATTGGTGCAGCTAGGCCTTCCAGATGACTGCGTGAATGAGCAAGCCAAAGGACTCTTTTCCTTTGCTTTCACGTACTCCACCCCGGATGACCTTTCGCCGGGACTAACCCAGCGATTGGGGACGGTTAAAGTAGATGCAACCTTCTCTGTTAAGGGAAGCGACTTCGAGTTGTCCCATTGTGCGGTGTCGGCCGAGCCCGAAGACGATGACTCGGATGGAGAGCCGATCGAGCAAAGTGTCTCATTTCGGCGAGGCACCAAAGCCGCGATGCGAGATCAGCTGCGTGAGCATGGTCTCAAAGGGCGTCGCTTGGATGCGATCCTCGGAAGCGGCGTGCTTCCGGTCCAGGTTTCAAAGAAGTCCATGCCATTTGTGTCAGCTGCCCGCTTTCGTCAGTTTTTGCCTCACTCGCTCTACGAAGTAGAGAATCGAAATCTCAATGGGCTAATCGCGGTCGTTCGTGCGGCGGAACAGGCGGCTGCCGAAGGGCGTATCCGCCCCGGAAATAGGGTGCGCATACTGCAAACGGAGCCGAGGGCGGGATTCCGGTATCGCACCGAGCGAATTCCAAGGATCGTCGCCAAGTTTGTTGCGGCGTTCCTACGAGCCGAAGGCATCAAGTTCGTTCCAGACAAGAAGCAGCAGTTCCAAGTTCCTGAACTGCTAGCGGTACTCCCGTCGGAGGCGTTCGACGTACTGCCCAGAATGCTCACCTCGGACTGGTTTGAGGAACATTTGGATGACCTTCGTCCCGATATGGGCATTGGGGTTGCCGCGTCGGATGAGCCTTTCGATTCGCTCATTCTGTCTGCTCGCCGATTCTTCTCCGGATACGTGAGGCATTTGGGACCGATCCGAGTTGAACCAAAACCCCTCTATGGCTTATCAGAGGCGGCATCGGGAGATTCAGTTGGGTCCAGCGGGGAATACACGGCGGCGCTACTCGATGCTTACGGGGACATGATCGTTCAGTGCCCACTGATTCACAGCGATGAGGTGATTCAGACTTATCTCAGCGAGGCCGTGGACTACTGGCTGCGGATCCTAGGGCTACTGTCATCAGTGGCTGTGCAGGAGCGTGGGAAGCTTGGATACGAGGTTAATCTCAGGATCGACGGAGTTCGGAAGACCCTCGATCTAACGGCAGTTGGGGTTGGTGTGTCTCAGGCATTGCCGGTGATTGTCCAGGGATTGGTTGCTCCGCCTGGCTCGTTGGTGTTGTTGGAGCAGCCCGAGTTGCACCTGCATCCCGATGTTCAAGCCGCTGTTGCTGATTTCTGCCTAGCTCTAGCAGCGTCTGGCCGTCAAATTATCTTGGAGACTCACAGCGAGTATCTGGTTAATCGAATCCGTCGGCGAGCCGTAGAGGACGACGGGGATCAGGTCAGGAAACTCGTCAAGCTTCACTTCGTTGAGCGTGAAGATGGAGCGACGTCAGTCCGCCCTGTGACGGTAACCGAGTATGGCGGACTGGAAGACTGGCCGGCGGGGTTTATGGACCAATCTGCACGAGAGTCCGAGGCCATTATTGAGGCGGTTGAGCGGAGGGCCGCTATGGATGATCAAAGCCATAGTTGACCCTTCGATCTTTGCCCCCCCGACGCAAGGATCTACGCTTCAATGGCTTCAGGCCCTGAGGCGCTGGTCAAGCACTTTGCGGGATCTCGATGGGGATTTCGTTGGGGCAGTAATGTCTCGGGATTCTCAAGCGAATATCGCCGGGATAACGGGAGGGGTCACTGGTCTGCGTGAAGCGCTCATCCGTAGCGGTTCCCCGCTGGGTGCCCCTGATGTGTTCAAGCTCATTGAGGCGATTCGAGCAAGAGCGACGGTTCCAGAGAAGGCATTTGAACCAACCGAGGTCGTGTTTTCTTCGCTGGAGCTCAGTCCGTCATATGCCAATTGTGGCGACGATAAGTGTTGTGAGGCATTTGCAGAAGAGATTGCACATGCAGCCACGTTTACCCAAGAGACGAATGTGCGCGTAGCGGCAATTACTACGGAGTCTGCATGGGATTCCCCCGCTACCGAGGTTGCCGTTAAGGCAGAGGTGGAGATGTGGGAAATGGATGGTCAGGCAGAGGTCCCGGAGAATGAATCAGGCGCTATATCAGAGGCTGTTCCGCTCTGGTGCTCCCAGGACGAGCTCGAGTCAGCGCTTCGTGAAAAGTGGACCGAACTACTTCCCCATCCCCGGCTAGGTATTGAACTCGCTTACAAGGAAATCAATTCGTCCGGGACTGACGACCAGCCGCTGCAGGTAACGGTAGGAGATCAGCTTGTGTCGAGCATGCAAACTATGGGATATGCCAGCAAGAGTGGGAAAATCAAGGCGGTGTTCCACGCTGCGGCATATATAGGGTCCATGCAAGCGGGGAGGCTGAAATCTCTTGAACCCCATCCATATCGCAAGTCAGCGGGAGGAAGCAGCCCTGCGGTTGAAAGGGGAGATGGCGCAAAGTTGATGAGAGGGAAATTGGGCAAGGGACGCAATGCGCACCGGCTAATGTGGTGGGATGGAGCCTCGCCGGAAATCTTGGGCGTCGTAGAACATGACGCAAATCCTATGCACCTCACCTAGTGAGCCTCGGTCTGGCCATTGGAGATCGCGGCCGCTACGTTGATGGTCGTCGCAAGCCGTGAAGGTGAGCCAGCACGAGCTATCCCGGACCGACAATCTGAAGGGCCCGAGTCCAGGAGCAAGTGAACATCAGGAAGGAGACCTGAAGGTCACGTGCTGCGCTACACGCCTGGCGCCAGTACATCGTCGGGCTGACCGTGCTCGGCGCACAGGGCATTTTCAATAACGAGGGCGAACTGCGGGTGACGATCCCAGCCGGTCAAGCCAGCGCTGACGACCTCACGCCCGCCCTGGCCGCCGTTTGGTCTCATCCGGGTCACAAAGCCGCCGCGACCCAGTCAGCACGCCAACGCCCCTCCTGCTTTCAAAGCGAAGCAAGAAACGTGGCGGCTGTTGTTCTGCAGCGCCGAGATCAGTGCTCGGGGCGAGGCGGATTGCCTATGCGGTCGCCGCGCTCTCCGGGTCCACCCAGTCCTCAGGAGGCTCAATTTTCGCCTCGACCCCGGCGTGCTCGCTCAAGAGGTAGAGCAGGTTATTGCCGTCGAGAAGCTCCAGTGGCTTGCCGTCAGCAAACTCGAAAGAAGCTTTGCCATAGCCGCTCGTCGTAACGAGAATTCCCTTGCTGGCCCCCTCGTTGTGAACGGTGCCAAAAAGGTCGCGCACAGCGCTTACCCCAACGGTGCTCTTGTAGCGCTTTGCCTGGATTACGACCCTGCCGCCCATCACCGGTCTGGCGTCCCAGGCGACGCAGTCCACTCCGCCGTCCCTTGAAGGCCGGGTTTGCCGAGTCTCCAGCCCCATCTTTTCGAAGAGGTTGGTTATCAGCGACTCGAACTCGGAAGGGGTGAGTTGCATCAGGTTGGGACGCTGATCGAGTTCCGAGAGTACGTCGCTCTCGTCGGTGAAGCGATCATCGACCATCTTGAACTCGACGACGGGGCGGACGGGAGCAAGCTCTTCTGGCTTCTTGGAGACGCCAGCGTTGAGTCCCTTGAGGCACTCCCCGGGGTCGACGTGGCCGAGGTTCAGCTCTTCGAACCTATCGCGGGTCGTGCGGAAGCTGATGACGCAGACTCGAGCAGGAGTTCCCGTCCGTTTGTCGATGCTTTCGACCATCCCGTTGTAGACGACGGTCTCGAAATGTTTCCAGCGGTCGGCCTCGCATAGCTCGTGGACCGTACGAAGCGCTAACTGAGCAATGACCTTTGCGTAGAGGGATTTACGTTGGGATTCCGGTCGGGCGGCCGCAGTGATCTCATCACGAGATTTGACGTATTTGAAACCTTTCTCCTCGGGGATCACGTTGAAGCTGGGCAGATCGTGCTCCACCACCACTTGCTTGCTCTCCGGGACAAACGCCAGCTTGTGGCCGGTCGGGAAGTCTTCGGGGTATCTGCTCCGATCCAAGACCATGCCCAAGTAGTCCACGATTGCCGCAGGATCGGCAGCCTCCAGCCTGCCCTCGAAATCATCGATTTGCGAGTTGGCCTGCTCAACTTGCTGTCGTTCCTTCTCTGTCCGCTCCTCGTGGCCAGCGCGGGCAAGTACGAGTTCATCTTGCCGGCTCTGCTCTGCCCTCCGCCATTCGGCGAGTTCTTCCTCATGGACTTTGGTGGCCTGTTGTACCGCTGCTTGGTACTTGGCCTTCGCGCCTGGGAGCAGTCCACCAAAAGTGCTGGGGGGCGTCACGGGCTCAAGCTCCGGTTCAGCGAGCGGCACCCCTAGGGAGCCGGGGTCGAATGGAGGCTCAACGAAGGTCTGCTTCAAATCCTTTAAGTCGATGTGGTCATCGACTTTGAGCGTGGCGACCAGCAAAGTTTCCAAATGGCCGATGGACTGCTCGAGCGCTGAGTTGAGCTGTTCCGCTTCGCGGGTACGGTTCTCGGCGTGGAGCTTCTTGCGTTCTTTCTCGTCGCGCGCCGCTTGACGCTCGGCGTCTCTGACAGCTTTTTCGTGTTCACGTACCTGGCGCCGGTACTCACGTTCTTCGGCTTTGCGGCGCCTTTCTGCTTCCCGCTGCATTTCAGCTAGAAAACCCACTGCCATTCTCCCCCGTGCGGAGACCAATTAACGATCTGCAGCGTACCCATCTTTCTGAAACGCTGCGGCCGATGGCGGTCGATCTAACGCAAGGAGCGGTGGGATGACCGCAGGCGTCGGCAGCCATGAAGAGATGATCCGTGATGGCGACTACGATTTCGGGCTATGCAGGTAGTTGACGACACCCTGATTGCCGAGGCCGGGCGCCGCTTGGCGGCGGCTGCTCCTGAATCCCAGGTGATTCTCTTTGGCTCGCATGCTCGCGGAGAGGCCAATCCCCACAGCGATGTCGACTTTCTCGCTTTCCAGCACAGTGGGATCCGAAGCTTGGAATTCACGTGACTTGAAGTCGCGGC
>JADMIO010001151.1_pt1 | contig 40986 bp, 44 predicted proteins | sample 8958161 | NCBI WGS metagenome assembly JADMIO01 (sample SAMN16585339, study PRJNA669376) | soil metagenome | isolation source: Crop rotation soil | place: USA: Cullars Rotation, Alabama | collected 2011
CAGATAAACGACACCCAGAGCGAAAAAGGCAGCAGATACGCGCGGCATGAAATCCCCCTTAGCCAAATATCTTTTTGAAACTCTCCTTCAGCGCCATGTCCACATCGGCCATGCTCGCGGCGATCCCCAGATCGGCCAGACTCGTAACGCCATGGGCCCGCACCCCGCAAGGGACGATGCCGGAAAAATGCGTGAGGTCAGGCGCCACGTTCAGCGCCACGCCATGCAAGGTCACCCAGCGCCGGATGCGCACCCCCAGCGCCGCGATCTTGTCCTCCCGCGTGCCGCGCTGCACCCAGATACCGACCCGGCCCTCGCGCCGCTCGCCCTTGACGCCAAACTGCGCCAGCGTCCCGATCAGCCATTGCTCCAGGTCATGGACATAGGCGCGCACATCCGGTGTGCGGGTCCGGAGGTTGAGCATGGCATAACCCACGCGCTGGCCCGGGCCGTGATAGGTAAACTGGCCGCCGCGTCCCGTCCGGTACACCGGAAAGCGAGCATCGATGAGATCGGCATCATTGGCGCTGGTCCCGGCGGTGTAGATGGGGGGATGCTCAAGCAGCCAGACCTGTTCGCCGGCCCGGCCTTCGGCGATCGCTGCGGCGCGCGCTTCCATCTGGGCCAGGGCCTCGGGGTAGTCGACTGGCCGGTCGCTGACTTTCCACTCAAACGGCAACTCGACCGGGCTCTTTACGGCGGTATCCAAAATTAAGCTTTCCGAAACCATGTTCCGGCAGTCTTGCCGGAGTTCCCCTATATGTAAGGCGCCGGTCCATGGCTTCCAATGTCGATAATGTCAAAGTCGAAATCTCGGTGGTGCTGGGCCGTTCGGTAATCCCCATGCACCAGCTGCTGCGCATGGGCCGCGGCGCCGTGATCGAACTGGACAGCCATCAGGACGATCCTGTGACCATTCTGGCCAATGACAAGCCGGTAGCCCGGGGGGAAATCCAGATCCAGGGCGACAAGATCGCGGTTTCGGTGGTGGATCTGCTGAAGGGCTATGAATAGTACAATATTTTATTGTATTATAATATATTCCCCACTCAATTCTTGCATTTTAGCCCCCGGGGGCATACCTCTCCTGTCTTGAGAGGGTCTTATGCTTCCCCTTGTCCTAAATCCCGCCAATCTCAAGGCCGGCCTGGCCGGCCGTGGGCCCGGGCGCGACCGCAGGGCGGCCTTGCTGGCCGAGGCGGGGGTCGAGGCTCGCCTTCTGCCCGAGCCTGTTACGGACGATATTCTGGGCTCCCTGCAGGTCCTGTTTGTAGCGGGCCTGCCTGAAAGTGAGGCCCGTGATCTGGCGCTGCGGGCGCGGGCTTTGGGTGTCCTGGTCAATGTCGAAGATGTACTGCCGCTCTGCGATTTCCATGTCCCGGCCATTGTGCGCCGGGGCGAGTTGCTGTTGACCGCGTCCACTGGTGGACAGGTGCCGGGGCTGGCGCGCGCGCTACGTGAGAGTCTGGCGGATCAGTTCGGGCCGGAATGGACCGTGCGACTGAAGGAGTTGGGGCTGGCTCGCGCCAGGTGGCGCGCACAGGGCCTGTCGCCCCGCGAGGTTTCCCAGCATGTGCGCGATCTGATCGCGCGGATGGGTTGGTTATGAGCAACGTGACTGTCATCGATACCAAGCGCGGGATTGCGCCGCGCGCGGTTGATCTCGTGGGCGCCACCGATCTGGCTGCCGCCGCACATCTGAAGGACCTGCAGGACAGGGCTGCAGGTCGCGACGCCCATGGCATTCTGGAACTGGCGCTGACCGGCGAATTCGCCGGCAAGACGGCGGTGGTTTCTTCCTTTGGCGCGGAATCGGCGGTGCTGTTGAAGCTGGTGGCCGACATAGATCCCAATACGCCGATCCTGTTCCTCAATACCGGCAAGCTGTTTGGTGAGACCCTGCGCTATCGCGACCGGCTGCAGGATGTGCTGGGCCTGGGCGATGTGCGTTCGTTGGCACCCAGCCTGGAGGCACGCCAGAAGCAGGATCCCGAGGGCACCTTGTGGTCCCGGGATGCCGACGCCTGCTGCGACTTCCGCAAGACCATTCCTCTGGCCAAGGCGCTGGCGCCGTTCAAGGCACAGGTTACGGGGCGCAAACGCTTCCAGACCCGTGAGCGCGCCGACATGATGCCGGTGGAATATTTCGACGGCCGCTACCGCTTCAATCCGCTATGGCAGTGGGACTTGCACCAGCTCGAAGCATTCGCCGAGCGCAACAACCTGCCGGCCCATCCTTTGGTCGAAGATGGCTATCCCTCCATCGGCTGCATGCCTTGCACGAGGCGTGTCCAGGCGGGCGAGGATTATCGGGCGGGCCGCTGGTCGGGACTCGACAAGGATGAGTGCGGCATCCATCTGACCGACGGCGGCGGCATCTGACGGGCTCTTTTGTCCGCCGGGTTTGTCGCGCCTCGCTCATGGGTTGAATGCCCACTTCGCTCGTTGCTTCTGCCCGGACGGCCAAAATAGCCTCGTCAGACCTGTTTGAAGCTCCTCCATACTTCCAGCAGGATCGGGACAGTCGAGCCCACGAGCAGCACGGCCATGGACAGATTGAACAGGCGCAACGCCAGGGGCAGGTGCAACCACCGGCGTATCGCGGCGCCGAATGCCGTCCAGGTCAGTGTGCTGAAGAGCGTCACGACCACGGTAATCAGCGCAATGATCGCGACCTGGAAATAGAGCTGCGCCCCGCGCCCGACAGTGTAAGCCGAGATCGCGCCCACAGCCATCAGCCATGCCTTGGGATTGATCCATTGAAAGGCCGCGGCCTGAAGGAAAGTCATCGGCTTGCCGCTACCGTTCCGGCTGGCGGCTGTACTGCGTGCGATCTGGAACGCCAGCCATAACAGATAGGCGCAACTGACGATCTTCATCCCCAGCTGCAGCATGGGGGAGGCCAGCAGGATCGAGGCAAGCCCTAGCCCAACCAGCAACACCATGATCGGGAAGCCTATCGTCACCCCGGCCAGATGCGGCAGGGTGGGGCGAATGCCGAAACGCGCCCCGGAAGACGCCAGCATCGCATTGTTGGGTCCGGGAGTGAATCCCATCGCCAGCGAGAAGAGCAGGACGGCGGTGAAAGTCTCGGGAGACATGGCGAATCAAGCTTAAGGCGGGTGACCAGCCCCGAGACTTGAGGAAAATGCATGATGATTATCCGGGCACCTGGTGCACCGGCGCGAGGCGCGAAATGCCCCAAAAGGGTGGATTTCCGGTCCGCTTGCTCTTAGCGGTCGCGCTTGCTAAACCCCCGGTCCTACCGGGATTTTTCCCTTGATGTGCGGTCATGGCGGAACGGTAGACGCGCTAGCTTGAGGTGCTAGTGGGGCAACCCGTGGAAGTTCGAGTCTTCTTGACCGCACCATCTAAAAATAAACGGCTGGAAACACTTAGCTTTTCGGCCTGAATCCGTCACCTTGAGGCCAGGTGAGGGAATAGAATGTTCGGAAGATGTTCTCTTTCGTCGCGTGCAACGCCTCCGGGGTCATTTAAACCTGAAATAGCTGACGGACAGTGCAATTGCCGAGCCTATGAAAATCAGGAGCCCGGTGTCAGCGGCGGTCTCGCCGTCCACGTTCAACTGCAATTTCAGGGTGAGATAGGAGACAGCCCCCGCCAGAACGGCCAAGGCTCCACCGAGCATGACTTTGGAAAGAGGGGCGAGGCCTTCTTGCCGATCCAATGCATCCAGGAGGTCTTGATCAGGATCCACAAGGACTCCCCATTTGCCGTGGGTAATACGATTGCACCGCAAATTTGGTTCCCTGTTTTTCCCTCAGCATAAATCCACGTCAATCGAGGGGGCTGTCCAATCGGAAGAATTCGCGCTCGCACCCGTCTTTTAGGCGGGCTTTGGTTGAAGCATGTGCTGCACACGCTTGGCGAGTGCATCCATTTCGAAAGGCTTGGCAATTATCTCCATTCCGGGCATCAAAAAGCTGTTACTCGCCGCGGTCTCGGCATAACCGGTCATAAATAGGATCTTGAGATCCGGTCGTGTTGTTCGCGCGGCGTCGGCGAGCTGGCGTCCGTTGAGGCCGGGAAGCCCAATATCGGTGACTACCAGATCGACCCGTTGACCTGACTGCAGAATACGAAGTGCGGCTTGGCCATCAGCGGCTTCCAACGGACGGTAACCGGAATCTTGGAGCGTTTCGACGACCAGCAACCGGACGACGTCCTCGTCTTCAACAACCAGTACGATCTCACCAAGGTCCGAGCTGAAAGATTCAGTCGGATCGGAATCATCGCGTTCATCCAGTTCGGTACCGCTAAATTGAGGCAGCAAAAGTTCTATTGTCGTGCCTTTACCCGGCGCACTTTCGATCCGCACAGCGCCGTCCGACTGGCGGACAAAGCCATAGATCATCGAAAGGCCCAGGCCGGTGCCCTGGCCGATGGGCTTGGTCGTAAAGAAGGGGTCGAATGCACGCGCTTGCACGTCCGGCGGCATCCCGACACCAGTGTCGCTGACTTGAATTAAAACATAGCCTCCGACCGGCAGATCATATTTCAGGGCCGATTTATCATCCAAAACAGTATTGGAGGTCCTGATCTTGACTTCGCCTCCGTCAGGCAATGCGTCACGTGCGTTGATGACCAGATTTAAAAGTGCGTTTTCCAGCTGATTGGTATCGCATCGCACAAGCACGAGGTCCGGCGCGAGGTAGGTGCTTAAGGCGACAGCTTCACCCATGGAACGACGCAAAAGCTCTTCAATACTAACTATGAGCTGATTGGCATTGACGGGCTTGGGGTCCACGGGCTGCCGGCGCGAAAAAGCCAAAAGCCGATGAGTCAGCGCCGCCGCGCGGTTTGCAGACGCAATGGCCCCTTTAAGAAAGCGATCAACATCGTTGATCCTCCCTTCGGCGATTCGAAATTGCACACGATCAAGGGAGCCAATGATCCCTTGTAAAAGATTGTTAAAGTCATGGGCAATGCCGCCCGTCAACTGACCGACCGCTTCCATCTTCTGCGACTGACGCAACTGGCCTTCCATCGCCTCGATCTTCGCGGCCGCCTCGACTACGGCGTCGTATCGCGCGTTGTAGCGCTCTCTCAGAATGATCTCGCGCTGGTTTGCTACTGTGACATCCAGGATCTGGAGGAGGCAGGTGCGATTGCCCTTTGATTCAATTGGGCGCACCGAGACATCATGCACCATGTCAAACCCGGCCGCGGTCCGTAGCGGAAAAATCGCACGATGCAGGGCATGAGTCAGCAAGCTGGAGACCCCAGATTGGAAGGCCGCTATGATCGCCGAATTGAGTCGTGCGGAGTTGGCTGCGGGAAAAATGTCGGAAAGGAGTTGGCCAGAGGCCCGCTCCAACGACACGCTGGCAGCTTCTGCGAACCAGGCGTTCCAGGTCAGGACGCGCCTATCCTGGTCGAGAATAACGATTCCGCTATCCAGGGTGTTTAGTACTTGGGTCGCAAAATCGGGTTCAGGCTCGCGCATACGGTGGGATTCCACCCGCTGTTCTCTCGATGAACTCGTCCAACAATATCTTCAGGGCCGCCAAAGAGGGCATGTCCATCAGCATCGCGATATAGCCTTGAATGTCACGTTCTTGCACCGAAAAGTTGATGTAGACAAACAAAACCAAGTCGCCGGCGTCGGGCGGGGGCGGCAAGCTGAAGAACAGCGATGCTTCGCCGCGCAGAATCTCGGGCAAAGACATCTTCAGGCTGCGTTCCAGCATGTTCGCGATAGTCGCCAAACAGCCGTTGAGGATGATGTTGCCCGTCTCGGCAAGGGCTTCCTGCTCCAAATCCATGATGTCTTCGAGGGAGAGGTTTCCGCCCGCAACTGCGCGAACAATTTCCAGGCTTTTTGCTTCCGGAAAGATCAACATCGCCCGTCCAGTGATGTCGCCTTCAAAGACCTGGTGAACTGCGATAAGTTTGGCGGATTCACTTTTGCGGAGAATCTCCACGGCCCGTGCCCGTGGTAACAGTTCCACTTTGGGTACTGATAAGAGAACTTGCTGGCCGACCATCTCGCGTAAGCCTGTAGCAGCGCTACTGACCCCGATATTGACCAGCTCTGTGAGGGCATCGAGTTCGAGGGAATTCAGTGTCGCGCTGGCTTCCATCAGGACGACGCCCCTTTGAGGTTTGGTTCTATCTTCGCCAAAAAATCGCCCAGCATTTTCTCGGTAACTGGCTTCGCCAGGAACGTGGCGCCGATGCCATGCGCGCGGTCCACGATTTCCTTCTGATGGTTCGCTGAAATTAGCGCAAGCGCGAGACCCGGACGGAGGTCTTTCAGTTCGGCAGCTAAGTGCAGACCATCGCGCTCGGGCATATTGAAGTCCAGAAGTGCGACATCAAAGTGCGAGGCCTTAACAAGCGCTAACGCCTCTTCGGCGCTTGAGGCTTCAACGCGGGTCCAGTCCGGACGCAGAGCAACAAACGCCTTGGCGAGAGCCATGCGGGCAAGCTTGCTGTCGTCGACAACCAGAATTCTGTACGTCATTGTACCAAGACCCATCTTCGGCTTTTTTGTGCAGATTGCCTAGCCGCCGGGGCCCAAGCCCGATCACTCTAGGACAGCAAACGGTTCCCACGCCAGCCCCATGGCTCCCGCTTACTATTGCAGAAGCAAGTCCTGAAGGTCCAAGACGATCAAGACGCTGCCGTCGCCAAGAAGACTGGTGCCCGCTACGCCTGGCATGCCGTTGAGCAGCCCATCCATGGGTTTGAGCATGACATCCAGCTGGTTCCCGAAACGATCGACTTCCAGGCTGCCCAACCGGCCGGCAATGGAGACCACTACGATATTGGCATCTGGTGCAGCCGTCGCCGTCCTGGCCCGCCCCAACGAGCCGGCGAGGTCGATTAGCGGAATTGTGCGATCCCGCAGGACGAAAGCCTGCCCCTGACCAATGGCGGATATCCGGGTACGTGGTATTCGCGCAGTTTCGACCACGCTATCGAGGGGAAGGCCAAATGTTTGGCCTCCCGCTTCGACCGTCATGACTCGGGTCATCATGACGCTGAAGGGCAATCTAAGGGTGACGGTGGTGCCAAGGCCCAATCTGGTTGCGATTCGAGCTGTACCCCCAATTCGTTCGACACTGCTTCGGACGACGTTCATACCAACGCCCCGGCCGGAAAGGTCGGTGACCGATTTCGCTGTCGAAAATCCAGCGGAAAATACTAAGTCGATGACATCTTCATCGCTCATTGCTGCGATAATGTTAGGCTCAGCCACGCCCCTCTTGATAGCCAGATCACGCACTATTCCGGCATCAATGCCGCGACCATCGTCTTCAACTTCTACCAGGACGACATCGCCGTCGCGTGATGCACGCAGGTGAATGGTAGCGATCGGCGGCTTGCCCGCAAGTGTCCGCTCTGATGCGCTCTCGACTCCATGATCCAGCGCGTTCCGAATGAGGTGCAGAAGTGGTTCAAAGAGATTCTCAACGACGACCTTGTCGGCCTCAGTGTCGTCTCCTTCGGTAACAAGCCGGGCGGGTTTGTGCAGAGATTCGGCTATTTCCCTAACCAGCCTGGGAAAACGACTAAATATCTGGCGGAGAGGCAATACGCGAATGGTAAGGACGGACCGCTGCAATTCTTCAATCAACCGGCCCAACAACAGATGTTGATCTTTCAGTAGTTGCGCGAGAGTTGCCGGATCGGTACCGGTACGGGCAAGTTGCGATGCATGGCCGACAGCATTCTTGGCGACAATCAGTTCTCCCGTGAGCCTGACCAGCGCATCTATGCGCGCAACATCAACGCGCAATACGCGGGCGGTGACGTCTGCGACGGTTTCTGTGTTGCCATTCGGTGGTGAGGAAGCGCGCGAAAGCAACAAATTCTCAATAGCGGCGCGCAACGGCTGGTTATCTTCCGCCGCTGCTGCTGCGCCTGCCGCACGCTCTATCGCTGCAATTTCGTCGTTCCGACCGACACTTCGCAGTATATTGACGGCCACTTTTCCAGCCGACAGCAGTCGTCCGACAAACCCGTCTTCCTCGTATTCCTGCAGCAACTGCACCTGGCCCTCAAGCAAAGTGAGAGCAATCGCTGGAAGTCCTCCCTCAGGCTTGTCTTCACGCGTTTTATGAGCCGAACCCAAGGCCTCCGAGGGCACATTCCTCGCGTCGGAGGCAGCGTCGAATCTCTTGGCAATCGCGTTCGCCTCCGCGTCAGCTCTGGCAGGAATCTGGCCGTCAATCTGCATGGCATCCAACCATTGCAGGATAAGGTCCAAGCAGGTTAGGCAGTCGCTGATCAGCTGTCGCGAGACAGGCGCCTTGCCCGACCGGACCGTGGCGAGCACGTCCTCGGCAGAATGCGAGGCTTTTGCCATCGCCGCGAAGTCAACGATACCGGCAGATCCCTTCAGCGTATGGAAGGCACGAAATGCGCTATCCAGCCGCTCGGTATCGCCGGGGTTTTCTTCGATTGCCAAAAGGTCCGCGGTCGCCTGCTCAACAAGCTCGCGCGATTCCAGCAGGAACTGTTCGATGAATTCGTTCACCTGGGGCGCCCCGAAAGAAGATCCGCATATTGCACCAGAACTTCCTCGCGTACCGGCTTGACAAGATAGTGGTTCGCGCCCGCAGCTCTTGCGGCTGCCATGTCGTGTTCCTGGGATTCAGTACTGATCACGATGGCTGGCGTAGCGGCGAGTAGCGACTTCTGACACCTTAGTTTCTTTAGGAAGGAAATGCCGTCCATTTGCGGCATGTTCACATCGACTATTACGAGATCCACACCGCTGGATAGCAATTTTTCGATAGCTTCAAGGCCGTTAAGGGCTTCGATCACCCGGTAACCAGCGCGTTCCAGTATGTCGCGATAATATGCTCTGACCAAACCAGCGTCATCGACAATCAAAACTATTGGCTCGAAGCTGTCAGACATTCTTGGTGTCCAGCGGTCGTTGATAAACGATGGCATCATCATATCGGCAGACATCGAATAAAGGCGAGATTCGGCTCATGGATTCGCTGTGGCCCAAGCACAAGAAACCGCCAGGGGCGAGATTTTCGAATAAGTTTTCAGCAGCAATGCGGCGAGAGGCGTCGTCAAAATAGATCAAAACGTTGCGACAGAATACGACATCGAACTGTCCGTGTAACCCCGTACCTCCGGGTTCGACCAAGTTAACCGGGGTAAAGCGCACGGATTGGCGTAAATCATCGAGGATACGCCAGCGGTCGTCGCCCAGATCGGTAAAGTATTTTGCCACCAACTCCGGCGAAAGGCGCATCAGGGCGCGTTTGCCGAAATAGCCTTCGCGGGCGGCTTCCATCACACGTGTGTCGATGTCGGATCCAATGATCTCGATGTCGTGTCTGTCGACCTCGGGCCAGTTCTCTAGCAACCACATTGCGATAGAATATGGTTCTTCGCCCGTGGAGCATGGCACCGACCATATCCGAATCGCTTCCGCCGGGCGTTTTGTTTTCAGTCGCTGCTGGAGGAGATCAGATGTCATACATTTAAGCTGATAGTCTTCACGATAAAAGTATGTCTCGTTGACGGTCAGCGCATTTATGAAATGTTCGACTTCCGCGTTCATGTCGCTTCGCAAACGGGCGTAGTAGCTTGCGAAGGAGCTTGATCCCGTGGCCTCCATCCGCTCGAACATCCGTCGCTCGACATAGTAACGTCTTGCTTCAGTGAATATCATCCCTGTCCGGCGATAGAGGAATTCGCAGAGGCGCCGATATTCCTCTTCGGTCGGAGGAACTGGATCGCTCAAGGAATTTTCTGGCCGCTCGCACGTCCGCCCCCAATGCGCTCAGAGGCGATCTTGATAGAGAAGAGCAAAAATGGGTCGTCGGAAAATCGTTCCGCGCATCTGGCCAGAACGGGCAATGCATTGATGTCGCCCACTTCTGACAGCACATCGACGGCGGCGCCGCAGACATTTGGCGATATCTCTCTGTCCAGTAGCCTGCAAAGAAGATTGTTGGCGACAGAGCCTGGCAGCCTGCGTACTACGTCGCACACCAGGATCCGCACATCCGGATCGGGCTCTTCGAGCAGTTTCGGGACGTGGCTTTCTACGGCAGTCGGTATGGCGTTTAGGGCGTCGAGAGCGCCGGCCCTGACCGCGGCATCATCTGACCGGAGATAGGGCAAGATTGCTTCCACGGCGTCGATCGACTGTATCTGCGCGAGGCTCGTGAACAGCGCTTCGCGTACCCGCGGATTGGATTCGGTAGCCAGTGCTTCACTAAGGGCAAAAACGCTGGACGAGTCCCTTCCAAGTTGACGCGCCGCCGACCAACGGTCTTCGCTGCTTGCAGATTTTAGTGCCGCCAGTGGATCGGTTCGGGGGGCTGCCGGGGTAGGACTGTCTGTATCTTTACGGATCAGCGGCATGAAGGTGTCAACTTCCGAAGTCTATCCGCGATCCCTGGCAACTCGACGATAAAGTCCGCGCCTCCCATTTGCACCAGCTCGCCGGGCATTCCCCAGACAACTGCGGTCTCTTCTGCCTCAGCAATGGTCCTGCCGCCGTTTTGGCGCAACAGGGTCATGGCCTCAGCCCCGTCATTGCCCATTCCAGTCATGAGGATTCCCACCAGTTGGCTGGCGGGTAAATGATCCATGGCCGACCGTACCAGCCTGTCCGTGCTGGGATGCCAGAGATAGTCCGATAGCGATGGTACAGGGGATCCCACCAGACCGGCGGCTCGCCGGGACACCACCAGGTCTGCCCCGCCCTGGGCGACATAGGCACAGCCCGGCCGGAGAAGCAGCGGTTCACGCACTTCCATGACCGTTAGGGGACTGAGACTGTCCAGCCGTCTTGCAAGAGGGCCAGTAAAGGTTTCCGGCATGTGCTGCGCGATCAGGACTGGCCAGGGAAAACCCGCGGGAAGCCCACCCAACAGGACCTCCAGGGCAGGGGGGCCGCCGGTCGAAATTCCCACCAGCACCAGTCCGTCCCCTTGGGCTGCAACGGTGGAAGCAGCGGTATCGTTGGGACGTCGTGTGACGGAACGGGAGCCCCCGATCCGGTGCCGAATTCGATCCCTCAGGCGCAAGCTGGACTTCAGCTTGGCACCGGCCGCCGTGCGAACTTTGCTGACCAGCTCGGGCGCCAGCTCGTCAATATAGAGCGAGGCCGCACCGCTCGGCTTTGCCACAAAGTCTACGGCACCGAGCCGGAATGCCTCGAGCGTTGCATCCGCGTCTGCTGCCGTCAGGGACGAGACCATCACCACAGGACATGGCCGCTCAACCATGATGCGATCCAGGCAGGCTAGGCCATCCATCCGCGGCATGTGGATGTCCAATGTGATCACATTGGGCTGAAAGGTGACAATTTTGTCGAGCGCGTCTAAGCCGTTAGGCGCAAACTGCACCTCGAAATCGGCCTCCCGTCCAAAAATTTGACCGAGGAGTTTCCGCATAAGCGCGGAATCATCGACAACGAGCAACCTGATCACTCTTGTGACCGCCCCGACATTTTCTGTTGCTTGCTGAACTTGTCGAGCAGGCCCCGCTCGGCACGTGTGAGGAGTTCGGCGGGATCGAGCAGGAGGACGATCCGGTTCTGACTTTCGAGATTTACGACTCCTGACACCAAATTTGTTGCTTCCCCCGTCAGATCGGGTGCGACGTCGATGTCATCGACTGTACTGCGCAGAACTTCGGAGACGCTATCTACGATCAGGCCAGCTATGTGACGCTGGGTGCGCACCACTATCAGGCGGCGTGACGCGGTATGGGAAGCTGCCGGCATGTTAAAACGCCTGCGCTGATCGACCACCGGAATGACCTCACCGCGCAAATTCACGATCCCCTCCAGGAATTTTGGCGTATTGGGCACGCGAGCAATCTGATCCGGAACTCGGGCGACCTCCTCCACGGCGTCAATGGGGAGCCCAAATTCTTCGTCTCCGAGACGAAACGCGAGAAATTGCCGCGTTTGGGACTCGTTCGCTTCACTATCCCTGGTCGCATCTGCCGGTGCGCGCGTGCCAGCCAGCTTTTGCATCACTTCGTCTCCAAATATCTGCTCGGAAGAAAGGATGGACACGAGCCCCTGCGCGCCAAGACCTCGATAGATGGCCTTGATACGGCTTTCGCCACCCGTTCGAGCCGCCAGCACCTCGGGAAGAGGATCCATCCGGCTCTCATCCGCCGAAAAGATCGCGCGCATTTCATCGACGACCAAGCCGACAAGGTTTCCTTGAACCGTCGCAACGACGACTTTCTCTTTTTCCGGTTCCATATTCCGCGCGAAACCTAGAAGGCCACGCAAGGAAAGCAACGGCAACAGGGAGTCTCGCAACTTCGTTACGCCTATAACCAGGGACTCGGAATGAGGCACCGTTGCGAGCAGATCTGGAGCTGCTACCACTTCCCGCACGATTTCCAAGGGAAGGGCGTACTCCTGACCCGAAATAGCGAACGACACGAACTTTGAATGGGTAGATTGATCATCTGTGGTTCGTAACGAACCATCGCCTCCGATCTTCTGCTTGCCGAGCCGTTGGGGGCGTTCGCGCGCCACGAAGGCGGTTCTCAAAAGCGCTTGCACGTCGAGCAATTTGACGACCTGTCCGCCCTTGGTTGCCTGAAACGCACCTCGAAGTATTTCCCCCGGAAGTGAAGCAAGCTCTGCTTCCCGCGTCTCTACTTGGCTTGTTGCCAATTCGACAAGTTCTGTGACAGCGTCCACAGCAAGTGCAACGGGTGACGCACCGTTCATCACGATCGCGCGGCCCTCGGCCAGGTCTAATGCGTCGCCCTGTCCCAAAAGGCTGCGACCGCTGGCTACGGGCAAGATCTCTCCCCGCAGATTGGCAAGGCCCATCAAACCCTTCGGTGACTGGGGCATTCGCGCGACAGCCGGAATGCGAATGATCTCGGCAACATCGTCCGCGGGGAGAGCGTAGGCTCTGTCATCCAGCCGGAATGTCAGGAAGTGACGTGTCGGCCCGTTCTGCGTTGCAGTTGGGCGCGGATCGGGCATTGTCTAATTCAGTTCCTGCGCAAGTGCGGCGATTTCCTCAATCGAAGCGGCTAAGTCTTCCGCCCCCCTTGCTTGCTGGGAAGACGCGGTAGAGGCCTGCGCCGAAGCGGAACTGGCTTCCTCCGCCGCCGCTGCAATCTGCCTCGCTCCGGCCGCAGTTTCCTGAACGGCGGCCAAAATTGCATCTGCGCCTTGCATGACGTCCGTGTTGGCGCTCTTTAGGGAAGCGACATCGCTCTCCAATCGCTCCAGGGAAGCAGATACAGACATGTTGTTCTGGACTTCCAATTCGTTGGAGACGATGACCTGTTCCAGGTCCCTGCGCAGGGTTGCTATCTGATCCTGAATGTTTCGAACTGTGTCTTTGATGCGGTCGACATTGGATGAAGTTTCGCGCGCCAAGCCGCGAATGTCGCCTGATACCAGCGCGAAACCCCGACCGGAATTGCCCGCGCGTGCAGCTTCGACCGAACCGCTGACGGCGAGCATCGTGGTCTGAACCGCCACCAGAGCGATGGTGTCCACGATCTTTTCGATATTGCGACCCACTGTCTCCAGGCGCGCAATTGTTTCGATACTCGCCTTGGTTGCCTTAAGTGTTTCAGCGACGCCACTTACGAGTTTACCCGCCGATGAGCGCCCTTGGCGTAGAGCCTGTTCAAGTTCCACAGCCCGCTGGACTGCTTTGGCTGCATTGCCTTTCGAAAGAGTGGCACTTTTTTCGATCTGCGTAAGCGCTGCGGAAGTCTGTTGGGTTGCCGCCGCCTGTTGCTGCGCTCCCTTGTTGATTTGACTGATGGCAGCCATGATTTCGGTAGCAGCACCGGACATTTCCTGAATTGAGGCCGACAGCTCTTCTGCGCTTGACCCGATTTCTTCGGCCGCCGAAGTGGCGGCGTTGCCGGTACGCAATCTTTCCGACTGGGCCGCGAGGGTTCGAGCTGCGGTTTGCGATTGTTCCAGTGCTTGTGACTGTTCTTGGATCGCCGTCTGTGCCTCGGTCGCCGCTGCGGATTGTTCCTCGGCTGCGCTGGCGACAAGTTCCGCACCGCGCTGCGCTTCCATTGCAGCGCGTTCTGCCTCGACGGCGGTGTTGAGAATTTCTTCGTTGCCTTTCGCAATTGTGATCATGTCGTCGCGACGCGTCTCAAGCGTCTGCGCCAACGCAAGGCCACTCTTGGATTCCTGAACGGCAGTATCTGCGGCTTCCTTCACAGCCTGCGCCACGTTGCGAACGTCTTTTTGAATATCGTCCGCATGTCCTTGAATCGTCCGGGCACTCTTCTCGGAGGTCTCGGCAAGGGCGCGCACTTCTTCTGCTACCACCGCAAAACCCCTGCCGTGGTCGCCCGCGCGGGCAGCTTCAATGGCGGCGTTCAGGGCAAGAAGGTTAGTTTGGTCCGAAATGCCGCTTACGATCCGGGTGATATCCGCAATTTCGCCGGCGCGCCGCTCCAATTCGGCAATAACGTTGACCGAACTGGCTTGTCGATCGGCATTACGTTCAATGGCGCGGACAGAATTGGAAATGAGCAGGGATGTTTCGGCCAAGACCAGCTGGACCGACTCGGTCTGGCGGCGAGTATCTCCAGCCCGGGTCCGCGCCGTTCCAAGGTTGGCGATAATTCGCTTAATCGCGGCCGCCTGCTCCTGGGAGGCGCTGGCGGCTTCTTCTGCGCCGCCGGCGATCTGCTCCATGGACCGGCGCAATTCTTCAGCCGCCGCAGAAGACTGGGTGAGACCGCTGGCCAATTGTTCGGTGGCTGCGGCTACGCGCTCGGCAATGGTGGCTTTCCCCGAGCTTTTGGGCCGGCTACGGCCGTTGGCTTTGTGTACGTTCGGATCAGTAACGTTCGCAGGGGCGACCACCACTTTTGGCTTGGCAGGCGTAATTTTCGTGGTTTTTACCAGGGCCATAACGCTCTCTACGACAAGTATATTGTGCGGGGTGTCCCACTGAGACGGCTGCGGACTATAGCCCCCCGGCGAAAGTCTTAACAGGTCTGGCGCGTTCGCAAAGCCCTGAAAATACTAAGATTCAGGAACCATTGACGGGGTTTGCCGTTAGGTCGTCATGGGGTGTTCCACCGACCAACCGCTGACGATACTACTCATTGAGGATGAGCCACTCATCAGAATGGCGACGGCTGCCATGCTTGAGGATGGGGGCAATTCCGTATTGGAGGCCGATGACGCCGAATCTGCATTATGCATGTTGGAAGCACATGCAGAAATCGACGTAGTGATTACCGACGTGCAGATGCCCGGTAAGATAGATGGGCTTGCGCTGGTTGAGGTCGTAAGGCGCGACTACCCTCATGTCCGATCTCTGGTCACCTCCGGCCGCTCGTGCCTCCAGGATGCCAAGAAATGTGGTGCAACCGGCTTTCTAGCAAAGCCGTACACGGCACTCGCGATCCATTCGGCGCTCCAAACCGTGCTTGTCAGTAGCTAGGGCATCAAAGCGCGTCGCTCAGAGCATTCGATCCCATCTCATTACCAATCCACCATGCGGCTGGGAGCGGAACCGAACGCTTCTGGCGGGGTTAGTGGACACCAACGCCTTACTGGAGTTCTGCGGATGATGTTTTTAAGAGTGACCTTGTCGGCAGGGGCTATCGCGTTGCTTTTCGGAACGGCCTCATTGGCTCAGGAGCTGCGGGTTGAGGCGGACGGACCGCCCCGAAGCCTCTCAGCGTCAGAACAGGGCCACACACTTCAAGTCAGTCAAGAATTGACCCCTAACACGACCGTAGCTGAAGCTAAGGCAAAAGTGGGAGCCACTCAGGATTCGGCGCAGCGATACAACAGGGTGCCATAGCGGGCGAGGCTGAAACTATATTCACCTGGCCGCGCTCGGATATCCCGATCCGTCATGGTCATGGAGTAGGACGCTGAAACCTGCACTGGCTACCATCGCGTCGCTATCGTCGCTGATTTCGATGCGCTGTTTGCGGGCCGCCTAGTGAGGCAATTTTGCGAGGAACAGTCTTTTCAGAAACAGAAGACCCGGCGCAATATCATCTGACAAAGAGTGGCGTTGTCTGAACCGAACGCCGATTTCCCGGCCGGTGTTCCAAATCACTTCAGCTTCGTAAGCGACTGCATCGCGAAGTACTATGATATAGATCTCAGATGGAAACGGGATATCGCTTGCAATCATCACGCGCGCTCCGGATTCCGACAAATTGCGCACCGTGCAGTCGAATGTGTAAGCGCCATTACTATGGCATGCGACTGCGCTTAACAGCGTCCGTTTCCGCTGTGTGGGTCGGCGTTCAACCGCGAGTGAGTTGTGTTGATTGGAATTGAATTCGCTCATTCGAGAGTAAAATCGGCGAGGAGCGGTTAACTTTGGCTTAGGTCCCGATTTGCGTTTGGTACGATGCCGCACCAAAGCTGTCGCGGCCGATCGCGCCAAGAAACGAAAGGCCTGTGCACTAACACGTTCGTTGGACCCGCCCAATCTTAGTCCACAGGGCAGGGGAGTGGTCCCTTAATCTTGAAAGGTCAGCATCGGCAGGTTGTTTGCCCCGTAACAGGCGCGGCATCATTTGTGCGGCAATCAGAGAATCAATAGTACCGTTGCCGCCGAAACCCGTTACCGCGAAACAGTGAGGCAAACCGGGCACAGGTTCTATGAACGGTAGAAGCTTGGCCGAGTATCGCGCGCCGGTGCACATGGATGTCCCGACCATCGATGTCCTATGGACCGACATCCCTGGGCCGCATGCCCGGACAATGCCACCGTAAAAAGAGTTCGCGACCTGCCCATCACGCTGACAAGTTGTTATGAGTAGGGGGCTGCCGAGAGAAGGTTGATTTCCTTTATTTCTTGGCAATTGTCCAGTGTTGTCAGGATTGAAGCTGTAGAGAGTGCCGAGGCGGATAGAGCATTCGGATAGCGGCGGCACTGCGATCTGGCGCGATAGTTTGCGGGTAGGAAATACGGAGTGACGGAACTTCGTCGTCAGTGATGCGTTGGCTGTGTGGTTCCCTACTGCATCATCTCCGGGGCCAGTCCGCCCTGATCTTATCCAACGGAGTGCCTTATGAACGGGATCATTTATCTTGTCGGCTTGGTCGTTGTCGTTATGGCCCTCCTGTCCCTTATTGGAATCCACTGAGATGAGCACGGAGACACAGTCTCATTTCCAGTGGTCCGCCATAGTTGGCGGAGCGGTGGTCGCCGCCGCAACCTCGCTGACGCTCAACGCTTTCGGCGCTGGCATAGGTCTTTCCGTTGTGTCCGGAATCACGAGCTGGCGTGAATCCTCCGCGGTCACCTGGCTGATAGCCGGCGTTTTTCTTCTGTTTGTGGCAATCATCTCTTTCGCGGTCGGCGGCTATATTGCCGGTCGCATGGGTGAACGCCTGTCTCTTGATGCGAGCGAATCCGAGTTCCGTGATGGCATGCATGGCTTGGCAAGCTGGGGTGTGGCAGTCGTGCTGGGCGCGCTCTTGGCACTCGGCGCTGCTGCGGCGGCGAAATCAGGGCCCGCGATTTCAGGTGGAAATGCTGCGCAATCCAGTGCCGGCGAAACCCTACTTGCTACCGAGCTGGACCAGTTGTTTCGCACCGGCAAAGTGATAGATGACCTGCCTTACCGCCGCTCGGAGGCCGCCAGGATTCTTCTCACCGCGTCAAGCCGTAACGGCGTGTCCAATCCGGACCGGCGCTATCTGACTGCCATTACCGCCATCCTCTTGAACGTGCCGGAGACTGAGGCCAAGGCGCGGGTGGACGACGCCGTCACAGGCTCCGCGGAGGCGCTGCACCGCGCGCGAGTTGCTGCCGTGCTGCAGGCATTCTTTGTGGCGGCTGCACTACTGGTCGGTGCCGTAATCGCTTGGCATGCGGCAACAGAGGGCGGTAAGGACCGCGAAGCTGGCGCCTATCATTTCTGGGAGTGGCGCAGGCGCAGGGCCTAACGGGCACGACCGAGAGGATCGGGCGCAGCGGCATATCCTGTTTTCGTCAAGTGCGATGCAAAACGACTGTTGCCGCGCGCCAACGCGATGCCTTCCAGCGTATGGTTTGCTTCGAGCGCCGCAGCGATTTGACCTCTCGATACAGATGATACGATCAGATCTCGATCCGATGGATCGCCAAGCGAGTGCTCTCAAAGCGTTACATAACCGCGGCGTTTCGTGCGCCGTGCGCTAATGGTGGGACAAAAATTTGTATCACCAATCAAAAATGCATTAACACCCGGTCTGGGGTGCACTCCGTCGGCCGATTGATCTTCAGAGATGGCGCAGTCCGCGCGTCAGTATTGTCACTCCAGCGAGATGGCGGCAGCCACAATGATCGCGAAGAAAAGAGCCGTGGCATCGTGTCGGGTAGCGGGAGTGGGGCTTCGCCTTACGCGAATGTGGTCATTTCATCCTTGAACGGATTTTCATTTCTCGTACGGGACTTCTTTATCGCCCACAGCCTATTGCTGACGGACCAACAGGAGAGGTCCGCCCATGGCACGCAAAGCTCTTATCACCGCGATTTTCGTTCCGCTGGCTGTTGCCTGCGCACCTTTCGCGGCCTCGTCGGCACCCACCTTGGCACCAGAGCAGGCTTCACTGGTCCAGACGACATGCGATCGGGTGATGGGACTGGCGCACAGCGGCGTATATCGCGATTTGTGCCGTGAGAGCCTCTCGGCGTCACTCGCCCGCAAAGCGGAAGGGCAGGCGATGGCGGCCTCCTTTACCGAATGTCGCCACCAAGGGTTGAGCGAAGGCAGTGCTGCTTTCTCGACCTGCATGCTTGACGGCCAGTCCCGGCCCCAGGCCGTCGCGACCCAGACTGCCAGCTTGGCCTATGACGCAAACACTCCGGAAAATTCCAAGGGGTATTTCGACGTCAACAACTCCGTGCACTGGCGCCGGGAGCAATATTCCTGTGCCCAACTGGGCCTGACGCCCGGAACGGGAGCCTTTGGCCAGTGTGTTGTGAGTCTGGATGCCGTTCTGCAACCAGATCCGAACTGACGGTTCGCATTGGGGTCGCCGGTGAAACAGGTTTAGCGCATGCTCGCAATCGTTCGCCTTGCATTGCGGCGGCCTTATACCTTCATCGTGCTCGCGATCCTGATCGTCATCTTTGGCGGTCTGGCGGCGATCAGGACACCGACGGACATTTTTCCGGACATCAAAATTCCGGTGATTGCAGCGGTATGGACCTATCGCGGCATGTCGCCGGACGACATGGCCGGGCGTGTGATCTATTATTATGAGCGGCAGCTTTCGACGGCCGTCAACGATATCGACCATATCGAGAGCCAGTCCCTGTTCGGCGTTGGGATCGTCAAGATATTTTTCCGCCCCTCGGTCGATATCCGCACCGCCACGGCGCAGGTCACGTCGCTGTCGCAGACGGTGCTCAAGCAGATGCCGCCGGGCATCACGCCGCCCCTGATCCTCAACTATAATGCGTCCACGGTGCCCATTCTGCAGTTGGGCCTTTCCAGTCCGTCTCTGGCGGAAAAGGATATTTTCGACCTGGGCCAGAATTTCATCCGGCCCGCGCTGGCGGAGGTTCAGGGCGCTGCCATTCCTTCGCCTTATGGCGGCAAGGAGCGCCAGATCCAGATCGATCTCGATCCACAGGCTCTGCAGGCCGACGGACTGTCGGCGCAGGACCTGGAAACGGCGCTGGCAGCCCAGAACCAGATCATTCCGGCTGGGACCATCAAGGTCGGGCAATTCGAATATAACGTCGAACTCAACAACAGCCCGGCGCTCATCGACGAGCTGAACAACCTTCCGGTCAGGCAGGTCGGCGGCGAGACCATCTATATGCGCGATGTCGCCCATGTGCGTGATGGCGCTCCGCCCCAGCGTAATGTGGTGCGCATGGACGGCCACCGCGCTGTTCTGATGACGGTTCTGAAAAGCGGTGCGGCCTCCACGCTCGACATCGTGGACAACGTCAAATCCATCCTCCCCCGACTGAAACAGACACTGCCCGCTTCATTGAAGGTCGTGCCTCTGGCGGATCAGTCGATTTTCGTGCGGGCGGCTGTGTCCGGTGTGATCCGGGAAGGCGTGATAGCCGCGGCCCTGACAAGCTTGATGATCCTGCTGTTCCTTGGCAGTTGGCGTTCGACGCTGGTGATCGTGATTTCCATACCGCTGGCTGTGCTGTTTTCCGTGGCCATGCTGTCGGCGCTGGGACAGACGCTCAACATCATGACTCTGGGTGGACTGGCGCTGGCTGTAGGCATTTTGGTGGATGATGCCACCGTCACGATTGAAAACATCAACTGGCATCTCGAGAAGCGCAAGCCTGTTTCCCAGGCGATCCTGGATGGCGCCCAGCAGATCGTGGTTCCGGCTTTCGTTTCCCTGCTGTGCATCTGCATCGCCTTCGTGCCGATGTTCTTTCTGCCGGGCATTTCGGGCTATCTGTTCGCGCCCATGGCCGAGGCGGTGCTTTTTGCCATGGTGGGATCCTTTATCCTTTCGCGCACCCTGGTGCCTGCCATGGCAAATTATCTTCTGGCGGCCCATGGTGACCCGAAGGACCATGACGTGGCTCGCAGTCATGACACGGTGCGCGGGCATCATCCGGAAAATCTGCTGGCGCTGTTTCAACATCGCTTCGAGCGGCGTTTCGAAGATATCCGGGCCGGATATCACCGGTATCTGGCGCTGGCGCTGGAACGGCGCGGCGTGTTCGCCGCCGGATTCCTCGCATTTGTCCTGCTCTCGCTGCTGCTGGTGCCGTTCCTGGGCAGGAATTTCTTTCCGGCTGTGGATGCGGGCGAAATCAGCCTGCATGTCCGTGCCCCGATCGGCACCCGCATCGAGGAAACGGCAGCGCTGTTCGACCATATAGAGGCGCGAATCCGGCAGATCATTCCGCGCGCGGAGCTGGGCTCGATTGTTGACAATATCGGCCTGCCGGTATCAGGGACCAATCGCGCCTATCTCAACACGGGTGGTGTCGGACCTGAGGACGGCGATATCCTGATTACGTTGAGGGAAGGCCATGCCGCCACCGCGGACTATGTGCGCAAGCTCAGGCTGGTGTTGCCGCAGGCCTTTCCGGGCTCCACTTTTTCCTTCCTTCCTGCCGATATCGTGAGCCAGATACTGAACTTTGGCTCGCCCGCGCCCATTGATGTGCAGGTTTCCGCTCCAGACAGGGTGAAGGGCGAGGCTTACGCCACCGAACTCTCCAAGCGCTTCCGTGCCATTCCTGGCGCAGCTGACATTCGCCTGCAGCAGTCGTCGCACTATCCCGAATTCGGCATCGATGTGGATCGCACCCGCGCCGGGCTGACCGGCATTACCGAACGCGATGTGACCAACAGCCTAGTGGTCAATCTCGCCTCAAGCTTCCAGGTGGCGCCGGCCTTCTGGCTGAATCCCAAGAATGGTGTTTCCTATCCCATCGTGATCCAGACGCCGCAATACCGGCTGGATACGCTCAACCAGCTCGAGAATCTGCCGATAACCGGATCACGAGCGGGAACCTCACAGCTCTTGGGTGGCATAAGCGACATTCATCGCCAGGACAGCGACGCCGTGGTCTCGCATTATGCCATTCAACCGGCTTTCGATGTCTATGCGACGACGCAGGACCGCGACCTGGGCAGTGTGGCGGCCTCCATCCAGCATGTTCTGGATGAAACCCGGCATGACCTGCCGCCCGGAGCGACGGTGGCCATACATGGCCAGGTCGAGACCATGAATGCCGCATTCTCAGGCCTTTTCTTTGGCCTGGCAGAGGCCATCGTCCTGATCTACCTGCTGATTGTGGTCAATTTCCATTCCTGGTCGGACCCGTTCGTGATCATCATGGCGTTGCCCGGCGCATTGGCGGGAATTGTCTGGACACTATTTGCCACTCACACCTCTTTGTCCGTGCCAGCCCTGACCGGGGCCGTCATGTGCATGGGGGTGGCGACTGCCAACTCAATTTTGGTCGTCAGTTTCGCCCGTGAGCGTCTGGAGGCAAGCGGCGATGCGGTGCAGGCCGCCATCGAGGCGGGCATCACGCGTTTTCGTCCCGTTTTGATGACGGCGCTTGCGATGATCATCGGCATGGCGCCGATGGCGCTGGGGCTGGGTGAGGGCGGAGAGCAGAACGCGCCACTGGGACGCGCCGTCATCGGCGGGCTGGTATTCGCCACTTTTGCCACGCTTTTCTTCGTGCCTGCCGTTTTCGCCCTGATCCGGGGCCGCACCGGGCATGTTCCCCATCCTGCTGAAGGAGTGGCCCTTGTCGCCGGTGAATGATCCCATGATGCGGCGAAATCTGAAGCGCGGGGCCCTTGTCTTCGCCGGCCTGCTGGGCGCTGTGCTGTTGGCGGGTATCCATGCGCGCCTGGTGCAGGCCGACAATATCAGGAGCTGGACCGATGAGGAGGAGATCCCCACGGTCGCGCTGATCTCGCCGGCTGGTGGTGGAAGCCGGCAGGCGCTGGTCCTGCCTGGCACGCTGCAGGCCTATTATGACGCCCGGCTCTATTCGCGCGTCCCCGGCTATGTGCATGGCTGGTACAAGGACATTGGCGCACGGGTGAAGAAGGGCGATGTCCTGGCGCGCATCGACACGCCCGAACTGGATCAGCAAATCAGCCAGGCGCGGGCCGATCTTGGAGCGACGGTTTCGGCGCAGAAACTGTCCGCGACCATTGCGCAGCGCTGGAACAGCCTGCTCCCGCTGGACGCGGTGTCCAGGCAGGATGTCGAAGAAAAGAACCAGGACCAGGCCAACAAGGCCGCCGCGGCCAAGGCCGCCCGCGCCAATCTCGAACGTCTGCTGGCTATGAAAGGCTTTGCCGATATCGTGGCGCCGTTTGACGGTGTGGTGACGCGGCGGACCGCGGATGTCGGAGCACTGGTGAGCGGAGGACCCGCCGCCAACGGCGAGCCCTTGTTCTCGGTTTCCGACATGCACGCCCTGCGCGTGTATGTGAACGTGCCGCAGTCCTATTCTGCGCAGATTGCGCCGGGGATGAAGGTGTCGCTGAGCGTGCCGGAATATCCGGGGAAAAGCTTTTCCGCGAGGCTTCTGTCCAGCTCCGGCGCGATCAGCGCGCAATCAGGAACCCTGCTCGTGGAATTCGAGGTGGACAACAACTTGGGCCTGCTCAAACCCGGCGGCTTCGCCAATGTGAGCATGAGCCTGCCGGAGCAAAGCAATGCGCTGCGGTTGCCAGCCAGCGCCCTGATGTTTCGGGCCAATGGCCTGCGTGTGGCAACGGTAGGCCCGGATGACCGCATTGTAACGAAGCCGATCAGCTTGCGGACCGACCTGGGAACCCAGGTGATTGTTGCTTCCGGCCTGAACAGCCAGGATCGTGTTGTCGACAATCCGCCGGATTCGCTCGCTAATGGCGACAAGGTGAGAGTGAGCCGTGCGGAATAGACTGGCTCTGGCCATATGCGTCCTGCTGTCAGGCTGCAATCTCGCGCCGGACTATCAGGTGCCCAGCACGGAACAGCCCGCGGCCTTCAAGGAAACAGGGCCTTGGGTCGAAAGTACCGCGCAGAGCGCGCTTCCGCGCAACAGCTGGTGGAAACTGTACAGCGATCCAACCTTGGATGACCTGGAAAGCCGGATCGAGGCGGACAACCCAACCTTGGCACAGGCCCTGGCGCGCTATGATGCCGCGCGCGGTTATCTTGAGCAGGCGCAATCGAATGTTCTGCCGACGCTGTCCATCGCCGGTCATGCCAGTACCGACAAGCAATCGGCCAACCGGCCGCTGCGCAGTCCCGGTCAGCCGACTTACTATGGCGACGATGCGGCGGCGACAGCTCTGTCCTGGGATCTGGACCTGTGGGGCCGTATCCGCAATCAGGTGCAGGCAGGCAAGGCCGAAGCCCAGGCCAGCTTTGCGGATATGGAGGGTGTGCGCCTCAGTCTGCAGGCGCAGCTGGCGAACGATTACATGCAATTGCGCGGCTTGGACGCGCAGGCCCAGCTTTTGCGGGATGCAGGAGTGATCTATCGCAAGGCCCTGGATCTGACCAATTACCGGCACGACAAAGGCATTGCATCCGGGCTGGATGTCGGGCGGGCTGTGACGCAATTTTCGGACGCGCAGGCCCAGCTTTCCGAAGTTCAGGCGCAGCGCGCGGTTCTGGAACACGCCATTGCCAGCCTGGTGGGCGCGCCAGCTTCCCGGTTTTCGATCGCCCCCAGCGTCATCGCGGCTCGGATTCCCAACGTTCCTATCAATATTCCCTCCACCCTTCTGCAGCGCCGGCCCGACATCGCCGCGGCCGAGCGTCTGGTCGCCGCAACCAATGCTGAAATCGGCGTGGCGCGCGCGGCTTTCTATCCCGACATCTCGCTTTCCGCGCTTGCCGGCTTTCAGGGGACCGGCAATGACGCACTATTTACCGCGCCTGATGCTTTTTGGGCGCTGGGGCCGAGCATGGCACTCACGCTCTTCGACAATGGACGCCACGAAGGCCAGTTGGCGGTGGCAAAGGCTTCCAATTCCAATGCAGCGGCAGCCTATCGCGCCACGGTGCTGAAAGCGTTTCAGGAAGTGGAAGACAATCTGGCTTTGCTGAACCACTTCGCGGAAGCCGCGGATGCCAGGACGTCGTCCGTCAAGGCGGCCACCCGCAGCCAGGATCTCGCGCTGGCTCTCTATCGCAATGGCGCGCTGGGCTTCCTGGATGTGGTGGTCGCCCAGACAACGGCCCTGCAGGCCCAGCAGGCCGCCCTGTCCATTCAGACGCGCCGGCTTCAAGCCAGCGTGGAACTGATCAGGGCGCTGGGTGGCGGCTGGGACGTCAAGCAAATGCCTGATTTCGCTGAAAATTCAGGCGGGCCAGAACGTGACAGATCGTCATATGCGCCGTTTTAACAAGAAAAATTCTGCCGGGCAGGGTTCTTTGCAATGGGCAGGACAGCTGGAGAAGGAAGGAGCAAAACCATGCGCATCCTGATCGTCGAGGACGAAAAGAAACTGATCGATATTCTGCAGCGTAGCCTGAAATCGGAGGGCTATACGGTGGATGGTGTCCATACCGCCGCGGATGGGCTGGAGTACATCAAGTCGTACCATTACGACCTTGTCATCCTGGATATCCAGCTGCCGGATGGCACGGGTACGGGCTTGCTCAAGCAGGTGCGCGAACTGGGCCATACCATGCCTGCGCTGATGCTGACGGCGCGTGGTGACCTGGAGAGCAAGGTTGAGAATTTTCAGGCCGGGGCTGATGACTATGTCATCAAGCCGGTGGCGATGGCCGAATTGTCCATTCGTGTCCAGGCGCTGCTGCGACGGGGCCCGGCACTGCAGGAAAATGTTCTGAAGGCCGGGACATTGGAAATCAACCGGATGACCCGGCAGGTCAAGCGCGACGGCAAGCGGATCGAACTCAGTCCCAAGGAATATTCGTTGCTGGAATATCTGTTCCTGCACTCCGGTCGGGTTCTGTCGCGCAGCATGATCGTGGAAAAGATCTGGGACCAGTCCTTCGAAGGACTGACCAATATCGTGGATGTCTATATCGGCCATCTGCGACGCAAGATTGACGAGGGTTTCGAGCCGAAGATGATCCGCACGGTCCGGGGACTGGGCTATACATTCGACACGGACCAGACCAGATGATCCTGCGGTCGGTCACCTCCCGGCTGGTCTTCTCCTATTGCCTGCTTCTTGTGCTGCTGGGCGGCACGTTTCTGGCCTTCACGGTGCTGAGCTTCCGGCATTATACGCGCGAAACCCTGACCCGAACGCTGGTTACGCGGGCCCAGGAAATATGGAATATCTCAGAAACCTCGCTGGATCAGCCTGCACGTCTGGCAGCAATCATCGACCGGCGCTTTTCACCCGAAGCCCAGGACCGCTTCATCCGGATTCGCGCCGGCGACACCGTCCTGTACCGTTCGGCCACCCCCATGGGCGGCGAATTCGCACCCTTAACGATACCGATTGTGGAGCCGGACAGGGACGCCAGCGCGCCGCATGCCGAACTTCTGGGTGATCTGCTGCTGTTTTCGCGCAGCTTCAAGGATGAAACGGGCAGGATCATCACCGTGGATAACGGGCAATCCTATCTGTTTGCCCGCACGGTGCAGTCCCGCCTGGCGACTTCGTTGTTCGTGGGATTGCCGCTTCTCCTGCTGCTTGCCGCACTGGCCGGTGTTGTTCTCATGCGCCGCGCTCTCACGCCGGTCGAAGTGATGATCAAGGCCGCGGAGACTTTCACGTTCAACGACCCGCACAAGCGTCTGCCCATGGTTGGTACTGAGCCGCGTATCGAGGCCCTCGGCTTGGCGCTCAACCGCATGCTAGATCGGCTGGACGGCGCCTATTCCCATGTCAGCCGCTTTTCCGCTGATGCCGCGCACGAGTTGCGCACGCCGCTCACTATTATCCGCGGCGAACTGGAATTGGTGGCATCCGGCGAGCGGCTCCCCTCCGATGTGGGCGATGCGATAAGCAATGCACTGGAGGAGATGACCCGGCTTTCGGGCATCGTCGACAGCCTGATCACCCTGTCCCGGATGGAAAGCCTCTGGGGAAAGCAGGTCCATGCAGCCGTGGATCTGCAGGCACTGGCGGTCGAAACAATCGACCAGATGAATCTTCTGGCAGAGGAAAAACGCATCGTCCTGAACCGGCCGGCCGGTCCGCCGGTGATCGTGGCGGGCGACCGCGACCGGCTGAAGCAAGTGCTGGTCAATTTGATCGACAACGCCATCAAATACACCCCGGCACGCGGTCAGGTATCGGTGGAAACGGGCATGGAAGGCGATATGGGCTTTGTCACCGTCGAGGACAGCGGCATCGGCATCGATCCGGATCTTCACGGCCGGGTATTTGACCGTTTCTATCGTGTTTCGCCGAACAGGGGAGACGTAGGTGCGGGTCTTGGGCTGGCGATCGTCAAGTCCATCTGCCACGCGCATGGCGGCTCTGTCACGCTGCGCAGCGTGCCGGAGATCGGCAGCCGCTTCAAAATCGAGATACCCATGCTGTCGGCCGATGCCGAAAACAAAGTGGCCGCTGCGGGTCCCGCAGCGGCCATCGGTATCATCGGCAAATAAGTCTTTAGAACGGATAATAGCGGATGCTGGTGAAAACCATGCTGTCGTCCGTAGTCGGCTTTCCGCCGACGCCCGAGAAGGCGTTGAGGTGGGTGTAGGAATACTGCATGCCGAAGCGGAAGCTGCCGAACTTTCCTTGATAGGCTTTCCACCAGAAGCCGCCGGCCAGCTGGTTTTCGCTCTCCAGATTGGGAGAGCAGGTGCCTCCTTCGACCAGGCAGCCGCTGAGATTTAGCGTGGGACTCCCCAGGCCGGTTGTCGTCGGGCCAACTGTGAACAGTTTGCGCTGTTCGGCCTCCTGGCCGCCATAGACATAGAAATCCAGCAGTGGTGTCGCGTGCCATGTGGCACCCGCCATGAAGGTTGTTTCCTGGACAGGCGCCAGGGTGCCATCCGGCCTGAGCGTCACATCGGGAAGCTGGCCTGTGCCGTAACGGCCGATGCCGGAACCGGTCATGGCGGTTGCCTGCAAATCGAGCGTCTTGGGAATCGCCGTCCAGGTGATGCTTCCACCCACGCCACCGCCGCTCTGGTCGGAATTGTGGATGCCAATGGGCAGGCCCAACCCGTTGGCCGCTACATTGATGCGATTATAGAAGTCGCGATAGATCCCGAAGACTTCCATATGCAGCGGCTGCGCGCTGCCGATCCACGGTTCCCAGGCTATCTTGCCGACGATGTCGGGAATGTGGTTCAGCGAGAAGTTGTTGTTGGCATCGAGCTGGGATCCGCCGGCATGTGTGTTGGTGACACTGATGCCGGGTGCTGTCGTGGCATTGGGAGCAAAGGTCGTCTGGGCATTTTCGACCGAAAGCGCCAGCCAGAATTCCTTGTTCCAGTTCTTGGTGATCCGGACCTGCGGTTGGCGCGCCCAGTTGAAGCCCACCACATACTGCGCATCAATAGTGGTCGGCACCAGTTCGTTGCGGGGCGAAATGCCGTGCGTGTTCGCTGTCACCAGTGACCAGCTCTGGCCCGCGAGCAGCTGCAGGCCCAGCGTATCCCAGTCGATGGTCGCATACATGTTGCGGATGCGCAGATTGTAAGAGTTGCTCTCGTTGGAATTGGCGGTTTGTGCAGCGCCCAGAAAATCCATCTCGTTATAAAAGGTCAGATGGGTGTCGGAGCTGACATCTCCTTGCGCCATCAACGACAGCCGGCTCTGGCGCGCCGTAAAGCGGGTTTCCGACATATGCGCGGTGGGCGCGTTGGAAAATGGCACGCCGCTATAGCTGCTGCCGATATCGGCGGATTCGCTGCGGGAGCGGTACACGCCTTCCGCCGCCAGAAAGCCGCCAAGCGTGACGGTAACCGGCCCAAAGTCCATCGTGCTCTCGGCATGTGCCGGGGCCGCAACCAGAAGTGCCATGGTCGCGCCAATGCTTGCGCTCAAGCGCCGTGAAAGTTTGATCGTCATTTTGATAGGTCCTATTCCCGCTCGCGGCCAACAGCAGCCGTCGGCAGGTGGCGTAGTCGCGGTGTACGACAGTTTTGCAAAGACGCCGTTTTATAAGTGGATTTTAATGCAGCATTTATTCGGCGTTTATTTCGTAATCAAATATTCGAGACGTATCGTGGAATACAGTTTCGGATGTCATCAAAGTGAAACGCTGCTGACCTATCGCCTCTCTCGCGCACAAATGGTGCGCGAGAGAAAGGGATTTCAATGAAAAGGAAGACCATATTGCTGGCCGCCGCGGCGCTTGTGTCCACGGCGCTCGCCGCCAATGCGGAGTCGCTGACCGGCGCGGGCGGGACTGCCATATATCCGGTTCTCCAGATATGGGCGGCGAAGTATGCAAAGGCGGCCGGTGACCAGATCAACTATCAGGCGATCGGCTCCGGGGGTGGCATCAAGCAGATCGAATCCAGGACAGTTGACTTCGCCAATTCCGACAAGCCGCTGGTGCATGCCGACCTGGCCGGCAACAAATTGGTGCAGTTCCCCCAGGTGATCATCTCTATCGTACCAATCATCAACCTGCCGGGCATTGCTTCCGGTCAGATGGTGCTGAGCGGCGAAGTGCTGTCGAAGATCTATCTTGGCCAGATCACAAAGTGGAACGACCCCGCTATTACGGCGCTCAACCCGAAGCTGAACCTGACCGCGGCCTCGATTCTGACGGTGCATCGCGCTGATGGATCTGGCACGACGTTCAACTTCGCCAATTACCTCGGAAAGGTGAATCCGGAATGGGCCGACAAGGTCGGTGCTGATACCGCCATCGAATGGCCTGGCGGGGTTGGCGGTAAAGGCAATGCCGGCGTGGCAGCCGACGTCCAGCAGACGGTGGGGTCAATTGGCTACGTCGAATATGCCTATGCCATGCAGTCAAAGCTGGTTTACACCGACATGATCAACGCGGCGGGCAAGCGTGTGCATCCGACGATGGAGGCATTTCAGGCTGCGGCCGCCATCGCCGACTTCACCAAGGTGCAGGACTTTTATGAGATTCTGACGAACCAGCCAGGCGCAAACAGCTGGCCGATCACGGCGGCAACCTACATGCTGATGCGGTCGGACTATCCTGCCGACAAGAACAGGTCGGTACTGAAATTTCTGGATTGGGCGTTGAAGAACGGTCAGGATGACGCTCGGAAGCTGGATTATGTGCCTATGCCCGACAGCGTGGTAAAGCAGATCGAGACGTCCTGGCTTCAGACCCTGAAAGTTAAACCCTGAACCGGGCGGTTTGCCGGGCCGGCAACCTGCCGGCCCGGCCCTTTCAAATCCGGGCGTACTGGAGTTGCGCGGGCTCCTGTTGCCGCCGGACGTGATCGAGTTTCGCCCGGGCCGCTTCCAATATCCAGGTTTGCCCGGACTGTTGCATCGCCAGCGCGAAGATAAACAGGGTTGGTCCGAGAACTTCGACGATGTTCCCGGCACAGGCAGTCTCGCCGGATGATTGCAAGAACAGCAGCGCGATATGCATATATTGCTTTGCTTCCAGAAGTTCGTCGTCACTGGTCTGACGTATTAGGTCGCCAGCCTCCAGGGTCGTTGTCATGAGCCGCAGGGCAAGCCACAGCTGCTCCACGAAATTGGGGCGGCTGTTGTACTGACTGTAGCCTAGCCGGATTGACGCCCGTTCCAGCAGCGCGAGAACGCCCTCCACATTATCGTCCTGGATGTTCGCCGCTGCCCCAATTCCGATAATGGCCTGGATCAGCAGGCTCGAAAGATTTGGTGCCAGCATGGGCGTGTCGCGGCTGGTTGCGACACGGATCTTGGCCCTGGGGCGAAGCCTGGCGCGATAGAGCCAGGCTCGGCGCAGCTGTTTCGGTGTGACCGAAAATCCATGCAGCCACAGGAGCACGATCGTTTCATCGGTGCGGCCGTGCTTCTGCAAGCAATCATAAACGGTCTGGGCCTGGGCCAGGATGTCCGGTTCGCGCCAGTAATAGCAGCGTCCCGCTCTCATTCCCGCGCCCGTGCTTGCCAGTGGCGGCAGCAGTCCGTCCTTGCGCCAGTTTGACAGTTCATTCAGCGAAACCTGGCGCCCGCTGTCCGATAATGCCGATGCCAGCTGGCGTTCCGAAGTCGTGTTGTCTGGTCGAAATTTTGGCTGGCAGCGAACCATGGCCGCAGAAGATAGCGCCGGGACATGAATGGCGGGGACAAGGAAGATGAAAATCCGCTCATGGGGAGCGGTGTCAATGGCCGTTTGGGCGCCGGTGATGGCGCCGGGCACTGGGTTGCGGCTGAACGATCCGATTCAGCGCGTGTCCAGGCCCCGTATCTCGATCAGCACGTCATCGGGTTGGTCACCAACGCGCGAAACCGCGATCTCAATCTGGATAAGCGTCACGTTCCAATATTGTGCCCAACGAGCGATGTTTGACACATCGATAATGCCACCATTCTTCTCACCAAACTCGACTGTATTGTTTGACATGCTGTGGTCGGACAGAAGCGCGCCCGGTATGCCGGATGCGGCCTTTGTTGCCTCACGCTGGGAAATGCTAGCGATCATGCTTGCGCCAAACAGTCATTAGCGGTCCCCTGGTTCCGTAAATCGGGTCACTCGCGGGCAGGCCCACTTTGGCGATGCTTTCCACGGCTTGGTTGTAATCGATTTCGTCAGGCCGGGGTTCGTTGTAGCAGCCGCCTTTTGGATAGGCGCCTACTACGAGGAGGTCCTTCGACGCAGAGAGGCGACGATGGCCGACCCCCGCAGGATGTATGACTGCATCGCCGGCGCGCACTTCGATGACGCGCCCTTTTTTTCCTCCGACGCGGACACGGGCATGACCGCGGGCGATCCCTAATACTTCGTGGGTTCCAGTGTGGAAATGGTTGTAAGGATAGATTCCGTTGCGCCACGCCGGCTCCCAGCCATTGGCCCTGAAAAGGACTTCAAAAATGGCGGCGGGGTCGCCGGCAACGGAAAGATCGATCGGGCTGCGATAGAAGACGAATGGAAATCGTGGATTGTTGGGAGTTTGTCCATCACCATGGAAAGTGAGGGCATGGGGCTCGCGTTGACGTGGGATGACCGATTTGGGCCGCCCGATTCCCGTGAGCCGTTCTGCGGCGGACTTTATATCCTGCAGGCTGGGCAAAGCGGCCTCCTTGTAAAGAAAGGAAACTAAGGCCCGGGCGAGGTGGTTCCGGTTTCCTTACCCTGTCCGGTAATGTCGCGCCGCGACCTGCTTTCCGGCTCAAGAACCCGGATCGCCGAATTAACGTTTTCCGGGGCTTTTGGGACCCGCCATTTCCGCTGACCGTGCCTTCAGAACTGGCGTTCTGAAGCGCTCCCTGCCGCCGCCGCCAGGGCTGGCCGGGTGGACGAATTCGAGATCCGGGTGAAGCCGGCACGGCCGCGGGGGGATTTGCGCCTTTCGACCAGAATCCGTCACTGTGCAGCCAGGTGAGGAGATAGAATGTCAAGAATGTTCCAGCACGCATGCAGGACCACGCCGGCGGTTCTGACTCAAAGCGGTTGGCAATAGATTCTCTGGGAGTTGTCGCTGTGAATGCTGCTGAAGATCGAACGGATCGTCATGGCCCCAATGGTCATGACCGCCGTCGAATGAATCGAAACACGAGCGGTTGGGTTTCGGCTGCCACATTGAGTGTCGCCATGCTCGCTGTTTCGCCGGTGGTTAATGCAGCGGCTGCCCAGTTGGCCGCAATTGACGCCTGCGCACTGCTCACGCCGGGCGAAGTCTCGGCTATCGTCGGCAGAAGTGTGGAAACCGGCAGGCCGTTCGACAATGGCATAACCCCTCAGGGCGCCCGCTCCACGACATGCATCTGGGCTGCGCCCTTGCCGCCCGGTGTCGAGCCCGATCCCGCACAGCGGCTGGAGGGGCGCGGGTTCGTCATTCTTAGTGTCATGCATTGGCGCGGCAGTCCGGGCGATGCACAGAAGTTCCTGGAGGATTTCCATAAGGCATTTCGGGAGCATGGCATCGACTCCAAGCCGGTTCCCGTCCAGGTCGGCGCCGACGAATCTCTGTGGTGGGGCGACGGAGTGGCGGCGCGCAAGAACGGTGTCAGCTTTGGCATTTCCGTCGCGCAATTTGGCGATAGTGCGGCGCGCCAACCCCAGGCGGAAAGCCTGGCGAAACTCGCCGCGAAGAGACTGCCTGCGCAATCTCCTTAAGCTGACACGGGCAGACACGCCAGTCCCGCTTACTCCGGCGATGGAATATGGATCAGCATCACGATCAAGGCGTTGACGAACAGGACGGTACATCCCAGCATCAGCCAAAATGTTCGGCGATATCCCACCATGTCGGCCCCCTTTTCTCGTCACACACCCTGGTCCACCTAGGGGGACGATGTTTTTACCAAGCTGTGTGCTGGCGAGTGGGCGGCCTGTGGCACGTGCCTTTCGGCCATCGTTCGATGCTGGTGCTTACCGTAGCAGGTAATCCAGGCCACCGTGGCCGTCACCACTATCAACGCAACTGTAATGGCTATGCGCGCCGGATTGAAACGAGGGTGTGTCGGAATACGCGTCCATACCCAAACCATGATGGCAAGAGCGACCGCGCTCGTTGCCAGAGCCGGATACATGTCTGATATGGAAAAATCCATGCATGTCCTCCCCCAGGGTTTTCCGGAATGCAGTCAAAAATCTGAGGGCTGGCACGGAGCGAACCCTGCCGGCCTATTCAACTATTGACGGCCGTTTTGCCGATATTTTGGCTTTGAGCCTCTGTAGCAATCGAGTGGGGGCTGAATGCGCGGCGATGCCTTTCAGCAAGGATGATCGCATAGAGCGAAGTGGGCTTCAGACCGTGCTTTTCGCACAGGCTTCCAATGCTTTCGCCCGAACCATGAGCGGTAAAAATCGCACGGTTTCTCTCACTATTTTTGGGTCTGCTCATACTGCCCCCGGTCCATATGCAAAGCGAATCGATGGACCCGCCCCCGGGCTATTCAGAAGGGGGCACCTCCAGGGCACTATTGGCCTAAAGTCCAACTTGAATTTTGCGGATATTGCTCCTCGTGCGAACGCCCTAGCAGGGCAACCCCGCTACCACACCCTTTCGAAGCATAACATATTGAAAATACTACGATTTTTAAATGATCCGTCGCGCCAGAACGAGGATAGGGGATGTCGGCTGCCCGGCATTTTTCAGTCCCGGAGCTGATGTCGGACATGTACCTCGGATTAGATCTGCTTAACGTTTGCAAGGAATTCCAATTCGCAAATCCCATCGCATCCTGATTATTGAGCCTACGGCGGTTGTCCCGCTCCGGCTATGTCCGCTCTATCGATTCAGAGTTGCGACTCGCTATCGATACAATTTGATCCAGATGTCGGGACACTGTGCTGGAGTCCGGCGGCTTCGTCATTCGACCTGTACCAATTTCTGTGCCGGCTCAAAGCACTTGATCTCATGACAGATTGTCGGACGGCTTCACCTTGTGCCTTTCTTTTTCGTAATCAAAGGCGTCGCGATGGCGATGATGTGATCATTGGACCAAAGTCCAATTGATGCATGCAAGATGCGAATAAATTCTGGCTCTGTTGATCCGGTCGCAGATTCGAACTTATGAGACGGACACTTGCAATCGGCTCGATACTGGTTGCGTTTGCCTGCTTTCTCCCTTCCATTGCGATTGCCGAAACGACACGCCAGTCCGTCACCCTCTATGGTGGTCCGGTGACGACGCAATATGTCTCCCACATCGTCCAGGGAAATTTCACCGTCGATGGAGGGTTGCTGGGGCTGGCCTATGACCGGCAGCTTGCCGATCTGGGCTCGGGATTCACGCTGGAAGCGGAAGCCCAGGTGGCCCATGCTTTCATGAACCGCTCCTATACCACCGTGGCCGCCGGGCTCGGCGTGCGGTATGACATGTCGGATTGGACCAGCCGGGAGTCCAGCTTTGCCTTTTATACCGGGCCGTCTTACGCCGACAATATTGGCCGCACCGAAGGCCATAGCGAACGCTTCCTCGAATATGTCGGCCTCGAATTTGCCCTGGAGAATATCAACAATAGCCAATGGGATGGTGTCATCCGGATGTTTCACCGTTCGGGAGCGTTTGGCCTGTACGGCAAGGACACCGATACCGGTTCGATGCTTGGGATCGGCATCCAGCGGCGGTTCTGAACGCCCGTTCCGACCAGGTAATTTTAGAAGAGGGACGTCAGGCCAATCCGGAACTGGTTGCGGGTGAAGCTGTAGACCGGGATGTTGCTGTGCTGCTCGCTGAAGATATAAGAAAAGCGCGGCGTGAAGCCGTGATAGTCCAGCCGCCGGTTCAGCACCGTGAAAGCCAGCACCAGCATATTGTCGCTTCGGGTCGTGCCATAGGCGGGCAGCATGTCGTCATAACGGGTCAGCAGGAAGGCGGGTGGGAACGTGTCGGGTTCGTATATCTGTATGTGGGCGCCCGGAATCACGCACTCGATATGTATGAAGACACAGTCAAGTCCGGCCTGGCTGGGGGGCAGGGCAACAGTTTCAGCTACCTGTGGCACGCATCCTATGCGCCGGTACGCAAGACGGAGCGCTTTAAGTCATTCGTGCGGAATGCTGGGATGGTCGGTTATTGGCGGCAACGGGGTTGGCCTGGCTATTGCCGACCTGTCGGCGCAGATGACTTCGTGTGCCATTAAGAGCCCATGCGATCAGCGATCTGACCGGACCGCGCGGTGGTGTGCAAACTGGATGGCAAAGGCGCGAGGCTCGTCGCCCGCAAGCCAGTTTTTCCACATGCGCATGTAGGCCGCTTCCAGGTGACGACGGAACAGGTCCGTGTCAAACAGGGGGCAGTTTCGCGTCAATCTGCTTTTCACGGCGTTGAACGCCTGACGATCAGTCGCCAGCCTGACCGCCAGCACTTCATAGTCCTCGACAGTTTCTGTCACCAATTCAGACAAGCCCGCCGCATGGAGCAGGCTCGCCGCGACGCGGCCCGGAAAAGCCGTGCCACGCCGGGTCAATAACGGAACGCCGGCCCATAGTGCGTCGCTGGCGGTGGTGTGGGCGTTATAGGGCAGGCTGTCTAGGAACAGATCAGCCAGGCCCAACCGTGCCAGATGTTGCTCAGGTGGCCGATCGGGCGCGTACAGGATGCGACCGGGATCGATCCCGGATGCTTTCGCACGTCGGGCGATGTTCTCGGCAAAAGGGGCAACCGCTGCCAGCAGCCACAGCACACTGTCCTCGACTTGGCCGAGAATCCGCATCCAGCTGGCGAAAGTCTCCGGCGTCAGCTTGTAGCTCTGGTTGAAATTGCAGAACACAAAGCCGCGCTCCGGCAATCCTGCTTCGGCCCGGCTCGGCGGTGCGGCGACGGCGCGGCCTTTATCGTCATTGACCTGGTAACAGCCGGGCAGGGTGACAACCTGTTCGTCGTAGTAGCACTGTTCATCGGCAGGGATCACCACGGCGTCCGCAATGATATAGTCGATACAGGACGTTCCCAGAGTGCCTGGGAATCCCAGATAGTTCACCTGCAGCGGCGCGGGGCGGTGTGCGAACACACCCATGCGGTGTTTGCCGAAATAGCCGTTGAGATTGACCAGTATGTCGATGCCGGCCTCACGGATTCTTGTAGCCGCCTGGCCATCGTTCAAGTCACCGATGTCGATCCAGCCATCGAAAGCTCGCTTCAGCCGGGCGGTCATGGCGCTGCCGTCAGCGCTGCCATTGTCCAGGGCGATGATTTCGAAGCGGTCGCGATCATGGCGCTCATAAAGCCCAGCCATCAAGATCGCGGTAGCCTGCTCGCGGAACTCGCCGGAGAGATAGCCCAGGCGGATTTTCGCGCCTGGCTGGCGCGAAGCGGGATTGTGGCGCGGCACATCCGGCGTTGGCGGATAAAGATCGCGGGCATAGAGGCGCGCACAGGCCTGCAAGTCATCCGGCCGGTCAGCCACGGCCTGGAACATGAAGGGCCGGGCCACGCGCCGGCCCCCGCGAACGCCTTCCAGCAAGGCCGCTTTTTGGTCCGTATAGCGACTCCAGTCGGCGGCATACATCTTCAGGTGCAGCACTGCCCCCGGCGCGTAAGCCAGATCGGGCGCCAGGACGAGGGTCCGCTCCAGATCAGCGATCGCGGGCTCATAGCTCTGCTTGTTGAGCCACCATAGATAACCGCGATTGTTCAAGGCTTCGACATGATTGGGGTTCAGCGCCAGCACCTGGTCGTAGGCCGCCAGCGCTTCGTCGGTGCGCCCCAATTCCCCTAGCATCACGCCGCGCTTGTAGCGGGCCTGGAGGTTTGCCGGATCAAGCCCTACGGCCTTTTCGAAACTCGCCAGAGCCTCGGCGCGGCGGTTTAGCCCCTGCAAGGCATTGCCGCGATTGTTCCAGGTTTCCGCATCGGGTGTGATGGCCAGAGCGCGATCGTAGCTGGCGATGGCTTCCGCAAAGCGCCCCAGCAGATTGAGCACATTGCCGTAATTCACCAGGGCGCCGGGATCGCGGGGATTGGATTTGATCGCAAGGCCGATCGCCTCCTGGGCTTCGACAAGGCGGCCCTGCTGCGCCAAAAGAACACCCAGCATATGGCGTGGCGGAAAAGCGCGGGGATCCGCCGACAGGATCTGGCGGTAAAGACCTTCCGCCTCCGCCAGCTGACCGCGCTGATGCAGCGCTGTGGCCTGGCCGTATAATTCCCGAAGAGGCACCGAGGTCATGATCCAGTCCGTTTGCGCTCCAGGCTTGCCTTCCTGTAGGCGCGTTCTCTAAAATACGCATCTTCATGCAGCAACCCGCCGACATTACCGTGGTCGTGACATCGTGCAACCGTCACGATCTTCTGGCGCGGACCCTGGAAAGTTTTCACGCCCAGGAAACCGAAAGACGGGTTGCACGCATCCTGGTAGCCGAAGACGGCGATGCTGATCCATCTCAGGTCTGTGAACGTTTCGGCGCCGAATATTTCCGCACCGGCGAGCGGGTGGGACAGATCAAACTGATCGATCGGGCCTATGCGATGGTAGACACGCCCTTCATCTTCCATCTGGAAGATGACTGGGAATTCTATCGTCCCGGATTCATGGAAAAAAGCCGGGCATTGCTGGAGCGCGATCCCAAGATATTGCTGGTGCAGTTGCGCGCCTGGAATGACACAGGTGGTCACCCCGTCAGTCACGCCGCGCCCGACCACAGTTTCGGGGTGATGGCTACCGGCTATTGCGACTGCTGGCACGGCTTCACTTTCAATCCGGGTCTGCGGCGCCTGTCGGATTATCAGCGCCTGGGCGCGAGCTATGAGAAACAGCCGCGGACCATGTTTGTGGTGGCAAAGACGCCCACTGCCGCCTTGCCTTTCGAAGTGGAAGCCTCTGCCTTTTATCACCGGCTGGGATACAGGGCGTTCATCCTGGATGAGGCCGGCTATGTGCGCCATATCGGTGCCGACCGGCATGTCCGGCATGTGGGCGATTCCGACCCCAGCTTGATCGGATTGTCCCGCAATGCGCCCTGTCCCTGCGGGTCGGGGCGCAAACTCAAACATTGTCACGGTGCGCTGACTTGATTGTCAGCCTCTGACTTGCTTGCATGGCGGCCGTACCAGGCTTGCGATCACGGTCATGGGAGGAAGATTGGTAAAACCCGCTATTTTGAGTCTTTTGCTCGTCCTGCCATTGCCGGTGCAGGCCGCACCACAATGGACCACACTGTTCAACGGCCGTGATCTCGGAAATTTCGACATCGCCTATTCATCCCGTCCGGTGGATGGCCGTCCCGCCAGCGCCATGTTCGAGGTCAAGGATGGAGTGGTACACACCTATCCGGGCCAGCAAGCGGGCTCGACCCAGCCTTCCGCCTATTTCCAGACCCGCGACGAGCATTCCGACTATATGCTGCATCTCGAATACAGGTGGGGCGACAAGAAATTCGCCCCGCGCATGGCGCGGCTGAAGGATGCCGGGCTGATTTTTCACACCTATGAAAATGTGGAGAATAGCTGGCCGCATGGCATCGAATGTCAGGTCGAGGACAAGGATGTCGGCGACCTCTGGATCATCTCCTCCCGGGCAGATGTCGCAACCAAAAACGTTGCGCCGCCCGCCGGGCCGGATCCGCTGCAGGACAGTTCGCCTTATTACGCGCCCGACGGGCAGGTGGCGACGTATGGAGACCACAACAAATATGTCCGGATCCGCCACAGCGAAAATCTGGAAAAGCCCGGCTGGAACAGTGTGGATGTGGTGGTGCGCGGTGACAGTGCCGTCTATCTGGTCAATGGACGGGTCAACATGCGCGTCACCAATATGAAGAAATGGGATGCGGCGTCCGGTGGCTGGGCGAAGCTGGACCGGGGCAGGATACTGTTTCAGGCGGAATATGCCGAGATTTCCTACCGCAACATCAAGATACGCCCCGTGCAGGAGTCCGATCCCCAATGAAAAGATTTATGCTGCTGTTCGTCCTTTTGCCTGCCGTTGGATGGGCACAAGCGCCCGGCGGCAATCCGCTGCCTAAACCGGAATTGACGGAAATCTGGTCGCCGGTACCGCCCAAGGTGGAACCCGGCGCAAGGCCAGGCGATCCGCCGTCGGATGCCATCCTTCTGTTCAATGGGAAGGACCTCACAGGGTGGGAAAGTGCCAAGGGCGGACCTGCGCAATGGAATGTGGAGAATGGCGAGTTGGTGGATGTCCCCAATGCCGGTGACATCAAGACCGCGCAGAAATTCGGTGACATCCAATTGCATGTGGAATGGATGGTCCCGGTGCTGCCGCCTGACCGCAAGGGACAGGATCGCGGCAACAGCGGCATCTATCTGCAGGGCCTGTATGAAGTTCAGGTCCTGGACAGCTACGACAATCCCACTTACGTCAATGGCGAGGCGGGTGCGATTTACAAACAGTCCGCGCCCCTGGTGAACGCGCTTAAACGCGCGCCCGGCTGGCAGGCCTATGACATTGTCTATTATGCCCCACGTTTTTATGGCGACGGCACCCTGGCTGAGCCCGCGCGCGTCACCGTTTTTCTGAACGGCGTTCTGGTGCAGAGCAATTTCGCAATCAAGGGGCCGACGGAGTATCGCGGGGTGCCGGTCTACAAGCCCCATGGCGACGGGCCAATCCTGCTTCAGGCGCACAACAATCCCGTGCGGTACAGGAATATCTGGGTGAGGAAGCTTTAATCAGCCGGCGTAGTACAAATTCAGCGGCAGATCGCTGTGCTGCACGGCATAGAAAGTCTGCAGCATCATGGCGACGATGCGTCCCGTTCCGGGCGACAACCGGCCATGGATCGCCTCCCGCGCCACACCAAACATGCCGGCAGTCTCCGGATCATCCATGCAGGGGCGCTCAAAGCCCATGTTCCAGTCCGGAAAGGCGCGAGCCGGAATTTCGCGGTCCAGCATCAGGCGCAGATCGCGGTGACGGGAATCCTTGGCAATGCGGGCATAGAGCTGGCGTAATGAATGCTCTTCGCCTTCCAGGATCTGCAGGAACCCGCCATCGATGAAAAGCAGCAGGCCTGTGATGTCCAGCAGGGCATTGTTCCGGCGCGACGCGGTGAGAAGGTCATCCAACGCGCTCAGGGGGATATCGGATTTGGTATTGCTGACATAGAGAAGCTGACGCATCGCGCCAGTCTGCTGTTACGGCGTTGATATAAAGTGAAAGCCCGCCCAAACTTTGGACGGGCTTCCTGATCTCTTGACGATTCCTTAATGCGCGGGTGCGGGTGCTGCACCAGATGCAGCCGCTGGAGCAGCGGGCGCGGCTTCCGCTGGTGCCGCCTGCGTAGCTGCCGGGGGAGTGGCACGCGCAGTCTGGCTGTTGCTTTCGTCGGGGTGCTCCGCCTTCCGGATCGCGTCGTTTTCCGCGCGACGCTCCGCTGCTTCACGGGCCTGATCCATAAAACGGTTCTGGGAAAAAGCAGGTGTCATCGACGAACCTGCGATTATCGCCAGAGCTAAAAACGGCAAGACTGCTTTCCTCAACATTATTGGTGTTTCCCTAGGCTCCACGACCCATATGTTGACATGAGAACCATGAGGTATCAATCCAATTGTGTTTCCTTGGGCCGCCCGTTATGGCAGTTCCATGCCCCTTCACATCATCAAGCTCTGCGTCGGCTGTGACAGCCTTTCCGATCTCGCCGATTGGCAGAAAAAACGCTTGAAGGAAAAGCGTGCGAAAGGCCAGAAGCCCGAACTGGTTCACATTACGCGAATGACACCAAAGCGCGCCGACGAGGTTCTGGATGGCGGTTCCCTTTACTGGGTGATCAAGGGGCAGATCGCTGCACGGCAGAAACTTCTCGCTTTCCGCGATGTGAAAAAGAACGGAGTTCCGCATTGCGGACTGGTTTATGACAAGAAGCTGGTGCCGGTGGTGGCGCGGCCGCGGCGTGCTTTTCAGGGTTGGCGCTATCTGGAAGCCAAGGATGCGCCGCCAGATTTGGCTGGCACCAAGGGCGCCAAGGGCCTCCCCGAAACCTTGCAGCGGGAACTTGCCGCTCTAGGCCTGCTCTGAGACAGACAGAGCAACGGCCATATTGTCGATCAGCCTTGTCTTGCCGATCCTGGCCGCGGCCAGGATGCGGGCCG
>JADMIO011624601.1_pt1 | contig 40973 bp, 34 predicted proteins | sample 8958161 | NCBI WGS metagenome assembly JADMIO01 (sample SAMN16585339, study PRJNA669376) | soil metagenome | isolation source: Crop rotation soil | place: USA: Cullars Rotation, Alabama | collected 2011
ACCCGTTCAGCGCTAGGTTGCTCTTCGCGGGGAACGCGAGGTAGAGCGTCGCCTTGATCATGAAGAGCACCGCGGCGAGCACGCCGAGCGGGCGCGCCGCGAGCTTCGTCTTCTTCATGCCCGAGATCGCGTCGAGCGCATCGCCGACGCCGACGACGACACCGACGTCGAGCAGCGGCATGTTCTCCTCGATCCACGCCTCCGCATCGCTCATCCCGACGAGCACCACGTCGGCGCACGCCTCGTTCACGTCCTCGCTGATGTTCGCGTGACGCGCATCCGCAGCGCCGACGATCTTCACGTTGGGATAGCGCGACTCGATGACCTTCTTCGCGACCGCCATGCGCTTCGCATCGTCGCCGCAGAGGAACACGCGGATGTGCTGCTCGACCGGCGCGTCCGCGAGGAGGCGCTCGAGCGTCGCGACCGCATCGAAGCGCTCGCGCATCGGCGCCGCGGCGAGCTTCGCGTACGTCTCGACCGTCTTGCCTTCGCCGAGGATGACGTCGGCGCGCATGAGCCGCGCGCGATGCGTCGCATCCTTCGTCGCACGCGCGAGCGATCGCGCGCCTGCGAACAGCATCACCTTCGCATAGCGACCGCGGAGCTGCGCGGCCTGGAAGAACCAGTCGCGGAGGTCCGCGAAGCCGCACACCGCGACGGGCACGCCGAACGCGTCCATGGCGGGAAGGTGCTCCGGGGCGGGCTTGACCCGGAACATCGAGTCGCGAGCGACTTCACGCTCCCCCGATTGCGCGAGGTCGTCGTCCGCCCAGAGACCGCTATCTCGAACCGGCAGGCCCATCGTCCGGGGTGATGCTTAGCAACCGCTGGTCCATGACGGATCCACGCGGGATCAGGGATGTCCTACGTGTGGGAGTGCAGCTCGATGCACTTCGAGCGAACGCCCGGAGTACGCTTGTCTGCCCATGCGTCGCTTCTTCGCGGTCGCGTCGATCGTCACGGCGGTGCTCGCCGGATGCGGAACGTTGGTCGGCGCGAGCGACGATCCGAGCGCGGCTGCGGATGCATCGATGGATGGGCCGCCCGAGGGCAGCGTCCCTCCCGGGCAGCCGCCGCCGACGATCGACTGCGGCGATCCACACGCGCTGTGCGACGACTTCGAGAAAACGTCGCCGAGCCTGACGGACGGCGGTGACGGGCTCGGCCCGTGGAACTTTCAGAGTCGCACTCCGGCGAGCGTGACGTTGCAAACCGGCACCCCGCCCGGAGGCGCCAACAAGGCGCTGCAGTCGAAGGTCGTGAATGCCGATCAAGTGATCCAGAAGCCGTCAGAGGCCACACTCGGTTGGAAAGGAGCCGCCGGCGCCAAGAACGTCGTCTGCGACTTCCAGCTCTTGGTGAAGAACGAGCCCATCGCCGAGGCACATCCGAACGTGTTCGCGCTGGAGTTCGACGGCCCCGTGAGCACGATCGTCGGAATCGCGGTGAACGACAGGGAGGTCGTGCTGCGAAGGGACGCAGACACCTACGTGGCGTTCGCAAAGTTGGAGAAAGACAAGTTCGTGCCCGTTCACTTCGAATACGACGCGAACGCCAACGTCGCGTTCGGCTGGTACGGCGACACGCGTGGTCAGCCGCAGAAGACGAAACCTCTCGACGTCGATTCCGGCATCCGCGATCTCATCGTCGGGCTCTCGGACTTGTTCTCCCCGTCGGCCGACGACAACGACATCTGGATCGACGACGTCCACTGCCTCGCGAAGTGATTCAGTCCTTCCACACGACGCGCTGGTCGCACGGCTTCGCGTTCTCGTCCTGCTCGAGGCCCGCGATGCGCATCGGATCGGCGTCGAGCGATTTGAGCTCGCGGCGGATCTTCTGGACGATGAGCTCGTCGAGCTTGCCGCTCGAGTAATTCGTGTGCGTGCCGCCGCAGCTCGACTTCGGATCGCCGCCGCCCGTCGATTGTGGGCCTGCGCCGCCGCGGAGCACGAACATGTTCGTCGCGCCCGTGAACTGCGCCATCTGGCGGAACACGACCTGGCCGAGATCATCCATGCCGGACGCCGCGACGGTGAAGAGCTGGATGCCGCGATGCGAAGCGCGCTTCATGTCGTTCGCGTAGTCGGGGCCCTGGTAATCGAGATGCGGAGGCGCGTCGGCGATGACGAACGCCATCCGCGCGACCGATTGATCGCTCCACTGCAGCTCGTCGAGCGCGGCGTGGAGGCCGGCGTTCATGTCCTCCGGCGTGTCGCCGCCGCCGCCCGCGCTGATCGACGCGACCTTGCGCGAGAAGCCGGCGAGGTCCGTCGTGAACGGATACGCCTTCGTGACGAATGCATCGCTGCGGTCCTTGTACTCGACCATGCCGATGCGGACCTGCGTCTGATCGTTCGAAAGCGACTGCGCGACGCGCTGGATCGTCGCCTTCACCGCGGTGATCTCCTCGGACATCGAGCCGGTCGTGTCGAGCACGAACGCGACGTCGACGGTCTTCATGCCGATCGGCTTGCGCGTCGCCTGCGTCTTGAGATCGACGAGCGCGTCGGAAGGCTCGTTCGAGCCGAAGCCGAACGTCGCGCGCGCGGTCGCGTCGTCGCCGCAATTCGCGGTCGCGACGAGCTTGCCGTCGTGCATGCCCTCTGCGCGCGGGAACATGATCGCGCGACCGGATGCGGTCGTGACGAACGACGTCGAGCGCTGCTGCATGTCCTGGACGGTGACCTTGCAGTGCGGCATCGGCTGGCCCTTCGAATCGCGGACCACGAGGAAGCGGCGATCGCGGAGATCGACCGCGTGCGCGCCGTGTGCACCCTGACCGAGGAACTTCATGAACTCGCGATAGTTCGCGTTGTCGTCCCACTCGCCGGCCTTCACGCCGGAGAAGCCTTGCTGGTTCGCGAGGCCGAAAGCGGGTTTGTCGGATTCGTCCTTCAGGCCGAACGCGTCGTCTGCTGCGCGCTTCGGCTTGGCCATCATCGTGGGCGCTGCGGGTGCGCCTCCGTGTGCGGCCGCCCCACCTGCCGTCTTCTCTTCGCGCGCCGCGGCTGCCGCCGGATCCGCGGGGACGGGCATCGCGGTCGCCGTGGCGGCGACCTCCGTCGCCGTCGCGCTCGCCGGGGCGGCCTGATCGCTCTTCGCGCATGCCATGGTCAGGAAGGGAAGAGCCGAAATCGCCAGCCACCGATTCATTCGCATCGTCGTTCGTCCTCCGGGTCCTGCTCTCGACGGACGAGCCTGCGGAACGATCTTTCTGGTACGTTCCCCACGTGGCAGAACGCGCCGGTCCGCTCGTGATCGCGGGCCGATACGAGGTCGGGGAGGCGCTCGGATCGGGCGGATTCGCGACCGTGTTCCGGGCCATCGACCGCGACACGGAGGCCGAGGTGGCCGTGAAGCTCGTGCCGCCCGGGCTGTTCGGAGCCACCCAAGTCGCGGCGCGGCTCTGGGGTGAGGCGGCAGTCCTGAAGCGCCTCAGCTCGAAGTACGTCGCACGCGTGCACGACATCGGCGAGGACGCGAGCGGCGTGTGGCTCGTGATGGAGCTCGTCGACGGCGTTCCGCTCACGCCCGAGGCGCTCGGTCGTGCGCTCTTCCCGCACGAGGTCCTCCGCGTCGCGCGCGGTTTGCTCGACGGTCTCGCATCGGCGCATGCAGCCGGCATCGTCCACGGCGACGTGAAGCCGTCGAACATCCTCGTGCCGAGAACGCGCGACGGGCTCGACATGCCGAAGCTCATCGACTTCGGGCTCGCGCATCCGACCGCACGTGCGGACGTCGCGCGCGAAATCGGCGAGAGCGGTCCGCAGTCGGGCGTCGTCGTCGGCACCGCGCGCTACATGGCGCCGGAGGTGCTGCGCGGCGGCGAGGCAAACGCGCGGAGTGATCTCTACAGCGTGGGTCTCGTGCTCTTCGAGTTGCTCGGCGAAGGTCCGCTCTTCGCAGGTGAGACGACGAGCGATCAGCTCCGCGCGCGCATCGCCGCGGAGCCGGAGCTCGAGGGGCGCGTGCCTCCTCCTCTCTCTGCCGTGCTCGCACGGATGCTCTCGCGCGATCCGTTACGGCGATACAAGGACGCCGCCGAGGCGCACGAGGCCGTCGTCGATCTCGATACCGCGCCGGTGTCGGTCGTCGGTGACGAGGTCGCACCGTCGAAGCGATCGAGCCATCCTGCGCCGTCGCGCGCGTCGTCGTCGCTGCCGATCCCGCCGCCGCCCGTTCTCTCCGGAAGGCCGACGCAGCCGCCCGACGCGCATCCTTCGGTGCCGCCGCGATCGTCGCTGCGTCCCGCGCCGGCGCCGAAGCTCAACACGCTGCCGGCGGACGCTCTCACCGCATTGCGCGAGACGATCCGTCACCTCGACATCGCGATGCTCGACGCGCTCGCGCGACGAGAGCGCGGGCAGCTCATCGGACGCGTCGCGCGTGCCGTCGCGTTGTCGCTTCGCCTCGAGCTCGACGCCGCCGCGCTCATCCTCGAGCCGCTCGCGTTGCAGAGCGACATCGCGCGTGCCGTCGGAGCGACGGTGCTCGCTCCGCGTGCGCGTCGCGTGACGCGCGCACGCGTCGATTCGGATCGCGACGACAAGTGGGTCGACACCGTGCCAGCCGAGCTCGGCGCGCTCTTCGCGTCGCTCGCGACGGCGCTCTCGACGAAGGAAGACGCCGCGCGCGATGCGGCGCGGTGCCAGCGCGTTCTCGATCGTCTCGACAAGCCCGCTCAGAGCCCGGATTCGGCGCGGCGCACGGACGCGACACGCGTCACGCTCCGCATCGCGCACACCGCGGCGCGCGTGCGGAAGGGTGAGATCCAGGCGGGCGTCGCGCTCGATCTCGTGAAGCCGATCGAGGCCGCGGATCCGCGTCCCGCGACGCACTTCGATCGCGTCGTGCGCGCGCTCTGCGCGGCATCGACGTACGAGCAGCACGACGAATCACGCGCGCGCGAGGAGCTCGAACGCGCGCTCCGCACCGCATCGGACTCCGGCACGACGCTCCTCGAAGCCTGCGCGACGACGGCGTGGGGCAAGCTGCTCGTCGACACGCCGAACCACGTCGATCAGGGCCTCGGTCTCCTCGAGCGCGCGACGACGTTCCTCGCGCACGGCGACGCACCGACGCTCGAGCACGAAGCGGAGCATCATCGCGCCGCGGCGCTCGTCATGCTCGGGCGATGGAGCGAGGCGATCCCGCATCTGCGATCCGCGCGCGAGGCAGCGCATGCGGAGCGCGCGATCGAGCTCGAGGTCCTCTCCGCGAGCCTCGAAGCGTTCGCACACCTCGCGCTCGGCGATCGCGCGTCGGCGCGCGAGGCGACGGCGACGCTCGGCGAGGCGCGCATCGGCGGTGCGAGTGGACGCGCGGCGGCGCTCGCGTGGGTCGCGCGTGCGGTCGAAGCGCTCGCATCGGGCGATCGCGAAGAAGCCGAGGACGCGCTCGCCGAAGCGCGCGCGCGGGCACGCGAGGCGAGCCTCGACACCCCGGACGCGTTCGTGCTCGTCGAGGTGCTCGGTCTGCTCTTCGAATCTGCGCACGGTCATCTCCCGGACGTGTTCGCTCCTGCCGCCGAGATCGAGCGCTTCGCGCAGGAGCACGGCTTTCGATCGTTCCACTGGTTCGACGTGCTGCGCTCCGTCGTCGATCGTCTCGATGATCCTGCGGTGAAATCCGCGATGCAGGGCACGCTCGGCAAGCTCACGCTGGTCCTCGGCCCGCAGAGCCGCCTCGCACGCGAACGCAAGACGAGCGCACCGCCGGCGCGCTGAGCGTCATCTCGCGACGACGCCGCGATCGCGGAAGAACGTCTCGAGGGCGCGGCGGCACACCTTGCAGAACGGCACGCCGAGCGAGCGCATCTTGCAATCGAGCTGCGGTCGCCAGAGCCCGTGCTCGCACGCCTTCGCCCCTTCGAACGCACCGACGGTGCCGGGCGTCGTGCTCGTCGTCGGCAGCTCGTGTGTCGTGAGGAGGTCTTTCCACGGAAGCGCGTCGAGCGAATCGGCGACGTTCGGTCGCGGGCGATCGAGGGGGATCTCGCACGGCCCTGCGTGCTCGGTGTATTCGTCGGCCAATCCGAACAGGAGATGACCGAGCTCGTGGCCGATCGTGAGAACGCTCGTGTCGCTGTTCGACACGAATACGCTCTGACCGACGCGCATGCCCGCGTGCTCGCGCACGTTCACGAGGACGATCGTCGCGTCAGCGCGCACCCGACGTGCGATCGCCGTCATCGCGGCGAACGACGCGTCCTGCACGTCGGCCGCGGGAGAGATCGCTCTCCTGAGCGCGCCCTTTCCGAACGAGACACCGAACGCCGTGTTCTTCACGACGCCATGCTCGGGATCGGTGATGCCGCTGTCGTGCGACTTCACGTCCTGCATCCACACGCTGATGCCGTGGAAGAAATGATCGTAGCCGTCCGTCTTCGCGAGGCCGGCGATGAGGCGCCGCGCATGGTCGTGGAACGCGGGCAGCTCCGCCTCGGTGTATCCCTCGGGCACGACGAGGAAGCTCACACGCGCGGTCGCATCTCCTGCGAGGCGGCGCGGGCGGCCCACGAAATCGCGCGACAGATCGATGAGCTCGTCGTCCGAGTGGACCGCTGACGGATCGACGAGCGCACGCCCGATCTCGGCGCCGCCCGCGAAGCGAACGACGATCTCGCCGCTGGAGGCCGGCAGATCGAGGGTCACGACCCCGGTCGGGGCATAGAGCTCCGCATCGTCGACGCCTTCCGCTTCGATGCGTCGTGGATCTGCGATGGTGCCGTGCGCCTCGGTACCGGACGTCGCGTGGAATTCCCAAGCGAGGAGGCGACCGTGCACGGACGACGTCGGCGCCGTGCTCGGTCCGAGGAAGCGTACGGCGCGCGCTCCGACGAGCAGATCGATCCGTGCCGGCACGTCGGCGGGCGGAGCTTCTCCCGTCGTGCAACACACGAGGAGGAGAGCGGTGAGGAAAGGAAAGATGCGCATGTCAGTTCGCCTCGACGATGCGCCACCGTTGGACGATGCGCTCCGAGCCGTCTCGCACTGCGAGCCGCCGCGTCACGGGATCGGCTTCGAGCGATTCGCCGAGCTTCTCGTTCACGAGACGAAACTGCGTGTCCGCGATCTGCGAGAGCCGCCACGATTGCGCGGACCCGGTTCCGGTCGTGACCATGCGCGGCGTGCCGTCGTCCGCGATCGCGAGCGACTGGCCCTCGCCGCTGAAGCCGTTCGTGAGACGGAATGCGCCGCTCGGCAGCGCGCGCACGTGCCAGAGCTGTCCGGTGAAATCGCCCGAAGCGGACACCGTCGCACCGTCGAGACGGAAGCCGTCGTGGAACACGTTCTCCACGCGGTACCACGCGTCGCGACGAAACGAAGGCGCCGGGCAGACCGGCGGCATGCGGACTCCGCGGAATACGTCGGCGATGACGCCGTAGAGCTCCGGATCGTAGGCTCGAAGATCGTCCGCCGTGATCGGGCCCGGCTCTCCTTCGCCGTGCGCGTGGACACCGAAGAAATTCTGGACGCCTTCCGCCCAGTACTCCTGCTGGTTCGTACCGGCGTAGAGATCGCGATAGAGACCGCGTCCGAGGGCGGCGTCGTACGCACGATCGACGCGCTCCTGGAAACGAGCATCCATGTACCACTGCACGGTATGTGCGAACTCGTGGATCATGATGTTCTCGCGGCGCCATCGATCTTGCTCCCAGCAGAGCACGTTCTCCTCGGCGTCCGACGACAGCGGAGTATCGGCGAGACCACGCATGCGCTCGTCGGCGGTCGGCGGCAGATGGGGAAATGCGTATTCCGGCATGTCGGTGATCAGCTGGTGTGCGCCGACGATGCCGAAGCGGACGTGATCGCGTTTGTAGCCAGCGGGGACGCTCGGGAGTCGCTCGATCATCGCGCCGATGACCCGCGCGGCCTGCTGCACGGCCGCGTCCGACACGGAAGCGTGCGCGACGACCGGTATCCCGCGCGCGGAGCAGTACTTCGTATAGAACGGGTCGAGCCCGAGCTCGGCCGGCGGTCGTTTCACGACGCAGGCCGGCGCGGCCGTCGCTGCGGCCTCGGTGTCACCGACCTCGTCGCCGCTCGCGGCCGAGCACGCGAAGAGGAGACACACCAGAAGGGGAGAGAGCCGCATCTGACGAAGTGACACGCGGCCGGGCCGAGCGTCTCATCGGATCGACATGGTTCACACATGAACTAGATATTGCGCATGTGAACCAATTGTGTCAGGGTCGATGCGTGGGCACGGACCGGCGGCTCTTCTTCCTGATGCATCGGGCGAATCGCGCGCTCGTCGCGCACGCGAACGCGCGCACGCTGGAAGAGCTCGGCATTTCGTCGTCTCAGCTGGCGACCATGTATTACGTCGCCAAGCATCCCGGATGCTCGATGACCGACGTCGCGAACATCCTCGACCTCAACAAGTCGGCGATGAGCGGCATGGTGCAGCGCCTCGAGCGCGCCGAGCTCCTTCGCCGGGAGCCGAATCCACGCGACGCGCGCGGCAATCGTCTCTTCCTCACGCCGAAGGGCGACGCGGCGCGCGCGCAGTCACTGCCCGTCATCCGCCGCCTCACCGCCGAGCTCACGGAGGGTTTCGACGCCGACGACGTCGCGGTGATCCTCCGCTTCTTGAACTCGATCATCGATCGGTACGCCAGCGACGAAACAGAGGAGGACACATGAATCACGTCATCGTCTCTCGCCACGCATCGGTCCTCGAGCTGCGCCTCGATCGGCCTGCGAAGAAGAACGCGCTCACGTTCGCGATGTACGACGCGCTCTCTTCTGCGCTCGAATCCGGTGCGAACGACGCGGACGTTCGCGCGGTCGTGATCACGGCGTCGGGCGACGTGTTCTGCGCGGGAAACGACATCGCGGACTTCCTGAATCCGAACGTCGCCGTCGCGGGGCCACCGCCGCCGTTCCGCTTCATGCAGGCGATCGCTTCGTTCCCGAAGCCGATCGTCGCGGCCGTCGGCGGAGCCGCCGTCGGGATCGGCGCGACGCTGCTGCTGCATTGCGATCTCGTCTACGCGGGAGCCGAGGCCCGTCTCTCGATGCCGTTCGTGAGCCTCGGTCTCACGCCCGAGGCTGCGTCGACACTGCTCCTCCCGCAGCGCGTCGGCCACGCGGTCGCGAGCGAGATGCTGCTGCTCGGTGCGCAGATCGACGCGGCGCGCGCGAAGGAGCTCGGGCTCGTCAACGAGATCGTGCCGTCTCCGCGCGACGTCGCGCTCGAGAAGGCCGCCATCATCGCCGAGCGATCGCCGCGCGCCATTCGCGTGACCAAGGAGCTCCTCCGTCGCGTGGATCCGACGCACGTCATGCCGCGACTCGAAGAAGAGGCTCGTCACATCGCCGAAGGGCTCGCGTCCGCGGAGGGCCAGCAAGCGCTCATGGCGTTCTTCGAGCGACGCACGCCGAGCTTCGCGTAACGACGCCGTGGATCCGCGGATCCACGATCATTCGCGCGATTCACGGGCAAACGCGCGTGATCGCGTGTGGCTCGGCCGTTGCTCTCTTCCGACGCGGAGGCGCCCCCCTCGGAGGAGGATGGTATGAAGGCGCGCTCCATTGTCGGTTGGTCCTGTCTCGTCATCGTCGTCGGCTGCGGAGGAGATCCCGATCCGGAGGATCCCGCCGCCGTTTCGATCGATTCGTACGCGGGCGGGAAACGTGTTTCGTCGTGCGCGGGCACGCTCGTCGCGCCGCGCGTCGTCGTCACCAGCGGTCGTTGCGTCGAGCACGGCGACGCAGCGCGCGTGTCGACCTCCAAGCAGAAGGCGGAGGTCCAGCGCGTCGTCAGCTACGACTTCAACTGGACCGACGATCAGAGCCTCCACACGATCGAGCACGACATCGTCGTCCTCGTGCTGAAGACGCCGCTCGAAGGCAAGTACGCGACGTGGTCGACGGAGAGCGCGAGCGGACACGACGTCACCATCGCGGGGCAGAAGGCGCACCTCTCGAGCCAACCGCCCGCGCTTCGACCGTACGCGTGGTCGATCCCGCAGGGCGTCGGAAAAATGGGCGCGGGCGTACGTCGCTACGACGGCTCGCTCGTCGGCATCTACCTCGGCACCGGCAAGACATCCCGCACAGGCTACGTCGCGCACGTGAACGAGGTCGCGATCGTCGCGTGGGTGCAGGCGCAGATCGACGGCGTCGGCACGACGTCGAGCGCGCTCCACGTCCTGAACCAAGGCGGCGGAGGCGGAGGCGGAGGCGGAGACGACTCGGCGGGCGGCGGCGGCGACGAAGGCGCGGGCGACGGAACCGGCGACGGAGATCTCCCGGAGGATCTCGAGAACCCGCCGGACAGCTCGGAGCAACCGGAGGAGCCGACCGATCCGAGCACCGAGGAGCCGACGGATCCGAGCACCGAGGAGCCGAAGGAGGAGGAGCCGCCGCCGGACAAGTACGATCCCGAGGAGCGCAAGGAGCTGCCGCCCGACTTCAAGGACGACACCGATCGCCGCGACTACAACAAGCGATCGAACGCGCACAAACCGCTCGAGCAGCAGCGCTGGTACGCGCCCGACGGCTCCTACTACAAGCCGGATCCGAACCGCCCCGGGCACTGGCAGCAGTACGACGCCAGCGGGAAGCAGATCAACGCCGACATCGAGACGCACAACCTCCCGTCATGGATGAGCGACTCGGCGTACAACGTGATGACGAAGTGGTGCCAGCGCTCCGGCGTGATCTGCGAGCGCCACTAGTACGAGCCGTCCGGCGCGCCGCCGTCGGGTGGCGCGCCGAGATCGGCCGGGAAGCACGTTCGCGCGGCGCCGTCGTACGCGACGCATTCCGGCGTGACCGACGCCGCGCAGTAGCCGAACGCGTACGCCTCGCCGGCGCACTTCGTCGCCGCGCAGTCCTGATCGAGACCGCTCGGACACTTCTCCTGCTGGCAGCAGAGCAGCGCGGCGTTCACCGAATGGCATCCGTTGTCGTCGGAGCAGAGGTACTGCCGGTAGTTGATGCACGACTGGCAATCGAGCTTGTAGACGGGATCGACGGGCGCCTTGTCGGCCTTCATGCATCGCTGCTCGCAGCCGATGTCGGTGACGCTGCAGTTCGCGATGCACCACCACGTGTCGGTCGTGCACGACGGCTTCATGCCGGACGGAAGCGGCGTCGGCTTCTCCTCGCACGACGCGGGGAGCGCCTGCTTCGGAGGCAGCGGCTTCGCATCGAAGCCCTTGTCGACGCCCGGCGCGCCGCATGCGAGCCAATCGCCGAGCTGCTTGCGGAGATCCGCGCTCGGTCCGCCTGCGGGCGGCATGGTCACGTGATCGTCGGCGGCGCGGCCGTAGATTTTCACGAGCTTCGATCGGATGCCGACCAGCGAGTCGAAGTCGACGCCGATAGGCGCGCCGCGGCGATCCGCGACCTTCGAGGAATGACAGCCCGTGCAGTAGTCGAGGAAGAAGGGCGCACCGAAGCTCTCGTACGTCAGCGGCGAGCTCTTCGGACAGTCACGCCCTTCGATCGGAGACGCGGTGGCATCGGTCGACGGTGACGAAGAATTCCCCGACGAGCACGCCGCCGCGATCGCGACGAGCGGGAACACGAAGAGGAGGAGCTCACGCCTTGATCGCATGAAGAGCCTCCACGCCCGGGAAGTACTTCGAGGCGTCGACGCCGATCAGATCGAGCACCGCGGCCTGCAGGTTCCCGGTCTGGATCTGCTTTCCTTCGCCCGCGGCCTTTCCGCTCGCGAGATCGACGGACATCGCGCCGAGCTTGTCGTCCGTCGCGCCGACGACGCGGTTGCCCGCGACGCCCGCTCCGAACACGAGCGCGCTCGTGACGGGCCAGTGATCTTTTCCGTGAGACACGTTCAGCTTCGGCGTGCGGCCCATCTCGGAAATCACGAGCACCGTCGTCGATTCGAGGAGCTTCGATGCCTCGAGACGCTTCCCGAGATCGAGGAGGCCCTTGAAGAGATCGTCGTGGAGCTTCTCCTGCATCGTGTTGTCGTTGTGCGTGTCCCACTGGAATCCGCCGCCGAGCATCACGGACCGTGAGAGGCCGCGCTCGATCGCCTTCACGGCGATGTCGGTCTGCACGGAGAGATCCGGCGTGTAGGAGAAATCGCCGAAGCCGCCGTTCTCGGCGACGAACTTGCGGAGCAGACCTTCGCGCTCGAGCGACTTCGTGAAGTCGTCGAGCTGCTTCTGGTTCGCCGCACGCTGCCCGCGTGTCGCACGCTGGCGCTCCGCGGATGCCTGCACGTACGCGCGGACGATGTTCTCCTCCGCGTCGGTCGGCTTCGTCTCCGGATACATGCCGACGCGCTGCGGCGCCGGATACGCGCCGTTCGGCACGACGAGCGAGCGGAGCTGGTTCACCGATCCCGTGCGGCCCGCGACGGCGCCGTACGATCCGGTCATCGCGATCGATCCGAGCACGAGATACGGAACGGGCAGCTCGCGACCGAGCTCGTAGGCTGCTGCGGCGGCGACGTCCGGGTTGTCGGCCGATGGCGTGCCCGTGAGCATCCGCTTGATGCACTCCTCGTGCGCGATCGATCGCACCTGCACGCCGTTCACGACGCACGTCATGCTGCCGTACGTGCGGAAGAACTGACCGACGTTCGGACGGGCCGGATCGGTGAACACCGGGATCTCGCCGATGCGCTCGATCGTCCCCTTGCCGACGTCGACCATGCCGCCGGGCGATTTCGGATCGAGCGAGTAGGTGGGATCCCATCCGCCGTAGTTGAAGACGACGAGGAGGTTCTTCGCCTTCGGCGCCGCCGCCGCAGGACGGATCCAGCTCGGGATGGTTGCCGCCGCGCCAAGCGCGATGCCCGCACGAAGAAGGTCTCGACGACAAAGCATGTGTTCCCTCATTTGCCTTTCTTCGAACTCGAGTCGACGAAGCGCGCTCTCCGCCGAAGGCGACGCGCGCGGTCAGGTGGCGAGAAGCGCGGGAGGCTCGCGTGAGGGGGGCCGGAGGCCCCCACTAGTAGAAGGCGAGCCGCAGGTCCTGCAGCATCGCGTAGAGGGTGATGGTCCAGGCGCGCTTCGAGTCGGTGCCCGCGCTCTTCCACAAGTTGTACGTTGCAGTCACTTCCTCGGAGTCCGGCGCGACGAGCTCGCCGTAGACGCGCGCGTGGAGGTACGCGATCTGCTCGCGCACCTTCGACTCCGTGAGGTCGCCCGGCTCGATCTTCGAGAAAAGGCGCCGGCTCGCGGCCGGTGCCGCGAAGTCCTGCTCGACGGCGAACGCCGCCGCATGCGAGGACACGCCGCGGAGCACCGCGGAGGCCGTCGCGTTCATCGCGTGCGAGGGCTTCGTGACGTAGTACGAGTCGGTTCCGCCGAAGAGCACGGCGTATCCGAAGAACGGATCGGTCACGAGGTCGATCTCGCCGACGCGCCCGGGATCGTATGCGCCCGCACCGAGCTCGCCGAGCTCCGTCTTCCAGAAGAGGCCGGTGAGATCCGCGACGAGTCGATCGAGCTCGTGCGGACGGATTTTGTGCATGCCCGGCGCGACGAGCTGATCGCCCTTGTCGTCGAGCGAGTACGACGTGCGGAAGTCGTCGGACAGCACGATCGCGCGAACGAGCTTGCGCGCGTTCATGCCGTTGTCGACGAAGGTCTTCTGCAGCTCGGCGGCGCGATCGACCGGCACGCGATCGAGCGGCACCTGGTTCAGATACGAGTAGAAGCGCTTCGCCGTGCAGAGCGTGAAGCGTGGATCCTCGGCGATCATCGATCCGAGGAACTTCAATCCGCGACCCGAGTATCCGAAGTATCCGGGCTCCGCGCGCGCGAACACGTCCGAGAGCGGCTCCGTGTAGAAGATGATCGGATACTGCTGCTCGAAGCTCGGTACGTACTGCGGGCGATATCCGGCGAAGTACGCGGCGAGCGGATCGAGCGTCTTGTGACAGCTCGCGCACGCCTCGTTCTTCTTCGTCGCGTTCGCGACCTCGTCGGGATCGGCGAGGTTGATGCTCGCGTCGATGTTGATGTCGCGCGAGAGGAAGTTGTAACAGAGCAGCGCCGACGACATCGCGTTCGCGCGGCCGCGGTTCGCATTCGAATACGTCGTCGACCAGCGCGTGAAGAGGAACGAGTCGGAGAGGATGCCGGCGGATTCGCGACCGTCGGCCCAGTGCGTCTTCTTCCAGTCGCCGCCGTTGCCGTCGTATGCGAGGCCCCACACCTTCGCGACGTCGGCGTTCGCCATCGTGTAGTCGGCGGTGACGATCTCCGAGTACGGGCGATCGTGCTCGATGACGTCCTGCACGAGCCTGAGCGGCGCGTCGGTGACCGAGTCGTTGAGCCGCTGCGCCTCGACGCCCGAGAGGTCGCCGCGCGCCGCGAAGCCCGCGGGATAGATGACCGGCGCGATCTTCACCTTCAGCGCGTCGTCGTGGAGCTCGCGCATCGTCGCGCCGAACTCGGGCGACGTGAGGTAACGATCGACGATGCCCGGCAGCGCGTTCGGATCCGCGGCGACGGCATTCAGCTCGTCGACGCTCGGACGCAGACCGCGCAGCGCCATCGAAGCGCGTGTGAGGTGCTGGACCGGCGTGAGATACGCGACGTGCGGCGGCTCGGGCGCATCGGGAGGCGGCGACGACGGGTCGTCGCTCCCGCAGGCGTAGACGCCGAGCAAGACCAGGGGAAGCAGCGCGTGGGTTCGACGCATACACGTTCGACACGCCGGCCCGAATTTTGGGAAAAAGAAATTTCTACTGGCAGCCCTTGGCGACGCGATCGCACTGTTTTCCAAGGGTCGCGCAGTCGAACGACAGGCGCTTTCCGTCGACGCAAAGGGCGACGTTCGAGGCGTCGCAGGCGCCGATGTCGGCGTCGAAGGGCGAGCATTCGGCGTCCTTCGGCGTGCAGACGGGCGGCACGCCGCCGCCGTCGACGAACCGTCCGCCCTCGCAGCTCGCGCCGACCTCGGCGCACGCGAAGGTCGACCACGATTGCTGCGAGTCGCCCGAGATGCAGTAGCGCATCGTGTCGCCGAAGCAGTCGGCGGCGCCGAAGCCGGGACACTTCGCGCTCATCTCCGGCGAGAGGCACGTCGCGTAGTCGCTCGAGCCCTTTCCGCATCCGAGACCGACCCACGCGCAGTCGAAGGTCGACTTGATCTTCGAGAACTGCGGATCGCACGTGACGAGCTTCGTGCCCTCGCAGTGCGCATCGGCGACGAATGTCCCCGTGCACGCGCCTTCGGAGCACACGCCGTACGTACCTCCGTCGTTCGGAAGCGTGACCGTGGTGCACTGCGGACCGCCCCGATCGGTCGCGCAGCGGTTGATCGTGCCGATCAGCTGGCCGCTCGAGTCGTCGCAGGCGACCGCCTCGGTGGCGTTGTTGCAGCCGCGACGGATGTTGCAGCGCTGATCGGCGATGAGCTCGACGGGCAGCGTCTCGAGCGCCTCGCCGCAGTCCTTCTTCGACACGATGCGCGCGAGCGCGCCGCGCTGGAGCTCGAGGCCGCGACGGCTCGACGGGATCTTGCCGGCGAGCATCTGCACGCACGCAGGGAGCTCCTTCTGATCGAGCGGAATGCCGAGCGACAGGCCGATCGAGTACTGGAGCGTCGGGCAGCGTCCGACGAGCACGCAGACGGAGACGGCATCGGCGAGCGACAGATAGGTCGCATCGGGCGGAGCGGCATCCACGTCGACGCCGGCGTCCGGCTCGCTCGGCGACTCGCCGTCGAACGTCGTGCACGGTCCGGGGAACGCGAGGAGCGGGAGGGAGACGATCCATCGCCAGCGTCCGCGCATCGCGCCAAGCATGATTGCACAACCGGATTGTGCAAGTCGTGCAATCGGTCCGGGGCGACATGCACGAAACATCGTAAAAATGGCGCGATCCGCTGCGGCACGAGATGCGCAAAGAGGGTCCTCCAACACGGAGGTTCTTCGATCATGACCACGCACTTCACGTCTCGCCTCGGCTGTTTCTTCGCGTTCGCGCTCCTCGCGGCCTGCGCTTCTCCCGTCGACGGCGAGGACGAGCCCGTCGGTAAAACCGCCGAGGCGCTCGCCGCGGATCACTTCGCGTACGGCTTCGCGTGGGTGAACCCCGGGAATCCGATCTCGTCGGCATACTCGTTCAACTCGACCGGCGGCACGAACAGCTACTCCGGCTCGAACGGCATCTACCAGGTGACGATGCCGGAGCTCGGCGTGTCCGGCGGCACCGTGCAGGTCGTGAGCTACGGCGCCGCGGCGACGCGCTGCAAGGTGTCGAGCTGGTTCCCGTCGGGCACGTCGATGCTGATCAACGTGCGCTGCCACGACGTCAGCGGCGCGCTCGCCGCGTCGCCGTTCGTCGTGTTCTTCAACAAGGGCCACGACTCTGCCGGCGGCCGGCTCGGTCATCTCTACTTCAACGGGTCGAGCGTGCCGTCGCTCTACTCGTACAACAGCGCGGGCGGCGTCAACGCCGTCACGCGTACGAGCCTCGGTCACTTCCGCGCATCGCTGGCGGGCCTGTCGTTCGCCAACGCGGGCGTGCACGTGACGGCGTACGGCGCCGGCCCCGAGTACTGCAACGTGATCGGATGGGGCGCGGGCTCCGTCGACATCCGCTGCAACGACGCCGCGGGAAACCCGGTCGACACGCAGTTCGTCCTCAACTACTCGGAGACCACACCGCGCCCGCTTCGCGTGGGCGGTCATGCCTGGATCTCCGCCGACACGAGCGCGCCGTCGAGCTACCAGTTCAATCAGCACCTCTACGCGTGCGGCACCGCCGGGCCGATCACCGTCTCGTCCTTCAAGGACGTGACGTACCCCGACACGCGCCCGACCTCGTGGTCGCAGGCGACGACGGTCCTCGCGACCGCCTACGGCGACGACGGCAACTTCTGCAAGGTGCAGAGCTGGGGAACGAGCGCGACGGGCTACACCGCGCACGTCCTCTGCTTCGATCCGACGGGCGCGACGGTCTCGAAGCGCTTCACGTCGAGCCTCATGGGTGATTGGGCGGCGCCCTGCTGACGTTCGGATAGGATTCTGCGCGTGAGCGACGAGACGAAGACCTACGCCCGAACGGAGGACGCGGGTCTCGTTCTCGTCGCCATCGCACTGGAGAAGAACGTCGTGTGGACGCTTCCGAAGCGCGGGAGAGTGACGGTGGGACGGGAGCCGACGAGCGACGTCGTGATCAAGGACGCATCCGTCTCGAGCGCACATGCGGAGCTCGAGGTCGGCGATCGCGTCATCGTTCGGCAGCGCGCCGGCGAGACGCGCGTCGACGGTCTCATGCTCCCAGCAGGCGCGATCGCGGAGCTCGCCGTCGGTTCGGTGCTCGAGATCGGCGGCGTGTCGCTCTTGCTCCAGCGTCGCGGTGCACCGAAAGAGCGTGGTCAGCTGATCTCGTTCGGCGATCACGAGGCGCTCGTGGCTGGTGCGCTCGCGAAGGTGTACGACGTCGTGCGCCGCGTCGCCGCGGGCGATCTCTCGGTGCTCGTGCTCGGCGAGACCGGTACGGGAAAAGATCTCGTCGCCGAGCTCGTGCATCGCCTCTCGCCGCGTGCGAGTGGACCGTTCGTCCGCATCCATTGCGCCGCGCTCTCGCCGTCGCTCTTCGAGAGCGAGCTCTTCGGGCACGAACGCGGTGCGTTCACCGGCGCGACCGACGCGAAGCCCGGCCTCGTCGAGCTCGCCGACAACGGGACGCTCCTCCTCGACGAGGTCGGCGAGATCCCGGAGACGATGCAGGTGAAGCTCCTTCGCGTGCTCGAGGATCGTCGCGTGATGCGCCTCGGAAGCACGTCGGATCGGAACGTCGACGTGCGCTTCGTCGCAGCGACGAACCGCGATCTGCTCGAGGAGGTCGAGGCCGGGCGGTTCCGGCGCGATCTCTACTACCGGCTCTCGGGTCTCACGATTACCGTTCCGCCGCTCCGCGATCGGCGCGACGAGATCCTGCCGCTCGCCGAGCTCTTTCTCTCGAAGTGCGGTCGCGAGGGACTCGCCTTCGGCGACGATGCGAAAGAGCTCCTCGCGTCGCACGCATTCCCCGGCAACGTGCGCGAGCTCCGCCTCGCGGTCGAGCGCGCATCCGCGCTCGCGGAGAGCAACGTCATCACCGCCGCGGATCTCGATCTCGAGACGAGCGAGCCTGCCGGCGACGAGGTCGTCGAGATGCTCGAGCGAACCGCGGGCAACCAGTCCGAGGCCGCACGCCGGCTCGGCATCTCGCGCGGAACGCTCGCTTCCCGCCTCGCAGACGCCAAAAAGCGCTGATTTTCGTGTCATCCGATCGTGCGCTACCAGGGGCACGCTCGTTCACTATCTTTCATCGACCGGAGGTTCGACAGGAATGACGAAGGCCCTCACGTTGCTCGCTGCTGCCATGCTCGTCGGATGCGCGGCGCCAGTGCCGGAGACCGAGGAGGAGCATGCGGTGACCGTCGAGAGCGCGCTCTCCGCGTTCAACCCTTGCTCGACCGACTGGCAGATCCCGATGTCGTATCGGTGGGCGCTCGACGTGCGCGACTCGTCGTTCCTCTCGTTCGAGGATCGGCTGCAGGGCGGCGGATCGATGCTCGTCGGCAGCCTCACCAAGCCGAAGCCGTATCGCGCGATCGTCCATGTCGACGTCTATCTCGAGGGCACGAAGACCGCGCCGCATTCCGGCCTCTGGTACCTCGCGGTGATCCCGGCCGGCTCGCGTGACGCGCGGAATGCGGTCGCCGAGTATGCGTACGTCTCGCCCGTGAATTCGCGCGAGCTCGGGTACTGCCTCGCGGACGGCAGCTTCCTCCCGAACAAGGGCAACGGCCCGGGCAACGTGGCGATCAAGTCGGTCGTGGCGATGTACGACCCGCGCTGCGTGTGCACGCCGGCGGACGGCTCGGTCTCCACGTGGACGACCTCTTCGTATTACTGGAGCACGCCCTCGTACTAGACTGCGTTTCCTGATGGAGACGCTGCGCGAGCTCGGACGCGGTGGCGTCGGCATCGTGCATCTCGTGCGCAAGGACGACGGCCGTCTCGTCGTCGTGAAGACGTTGCGGCCGGAGCTCGCGCGGAACGTCGCGGTGCGCCGCACGTTCTTCGAGGAGGCGCGCATCGCGGCGCTGCTCCGGCATCCGAACGTCATCGAAGTCACCGACAAGGGCGCCGACGAGGACGGCGTTCCGTTCATCGAGATGGAGTGGGTGCCCGGCGTCACGCTGCAGGCAATCGACGACGTCGATCCGCTGCCCGTCGCGCTGTACGTCGCGGTCGTGCTCGATCTCCTCGAAGGTCTGCATGCGGCGCACACGACGGAGGGGCTCCACCTCGTGCATCGCGACGTGTCTCCCCACAACGTGCTGGTCGGCTTCGACGGCAGCGTGAAGGTGCTCGATTTCGGCATCGCGAAGGTGCGCGACTCGGGCATCGAGACGACGACCGGTCTCGTGAAGGGAAAGGCGACGTATCTCGCGCCCGAGCAGGCCGCGCGGAAGGAGCTCGATGCGCGGACGGATCTCTTCGCGGTCGGGATCATGCTGTGGCAGCGGCTCGCGGAGCGGCGTTTGTGGCTCGATGCGACGGAGCCGGAGATCTTCCATCGATTGGTGAACGGCGAGATCCCGGATCTCGCCGGCGTGAAGAGCGACGTTCCGGAAGCGTTGCTCGCGGTCGTGCGACGCGCGCTCGCGTTCGAGAAGGAGGAGCGTTTCGCCTCGGCGGAGGAGATGAAGGACGCACTGGCGCGCGCGGTGCCTCGACCTTCCGATGCACGAAGCGAGATCTCCGCGCACGTGAAGCGCGCGTTCGAGGGGGAGCGCGGGCAGATCGAACGCGCGACGAGCGAGGTCAAGCGGTCGCGTGCGCGTGCGATCATCGCGGTCGCCATCGCGTGCGCGATCGGAGGCGCGGCATGGCTCGCGTTCGGACGAACGAAGCCAGTCGCCGTCGTCGCAGCGGATGCGCCGAAGCGCTGCACGGAAGCGTCCTGTTCCGCAGGCGAGCACTGTCTCGAGAACGGCGCCTGCGCGGCGATCGAGAGCGCGGGCTGCGTCGCGATCGCGCCCGGCTCCGCGCCGTCGGCACGGCCGATCTGGCTCGGCGCGATGTTTCCGCTCACAGGGCCGGACGGCGACGCGTACGGGAAATCGAATGCGCGCGCGGCGGAGCTGGCGGTGCGCGAGATCGATCGGCTCGGCGGCGTTCCGTCTCCTGGTGGAAGACGCCCCATCGGCCTCGTGTCGTGCGACGACGCGTCCGATTTCGAGGCGCGCGGGCGAAGGCTCGCGTCGGTCGCGATCGGCGTGACGGGATTCCGCTCGAGCGACGAAGCTCTCTCTCTCGTGCGCGACGTGCTCGCACCCGCGCGCGTGCTGTCGGTGAGCGCGCTCAACACGAGCCCGCTCCTCGCACAGCTGCCCGCGGGCGATCCACGCCTCTTCTTCCGCGCGACCGCGAGCGCGACGACGTTCGCGGCGCCGCTCGGTCACGCAGTCGCGACGAAGCTCGCGCCGCTCGCGCGAAAGCGAGCGGGGCTCGCAGAGAAAGAGCGCGTGCGCGTGGCGGTCGTGCGGAGCGGGAACGCGACCGGCGTCGCCTATGCGGAGATGGTGATGCGATCGCTCGAGGCGTACGGCGACATCTCGGCGCGCGAGATCGCATCCGGCGGCGAGGCGCTCGCGATCGCGATCGATACGCTCGTGAAGGAACGGCCGCACGTCGTCGTCACGCTGAGCGACGGCATGTTCGCGTCGATCGTCGAGCCGCTCGAGAAGCGCCTCGCCGACGGGCCGATCTACGCCGGTGCGACGCCATGGGAGGGTTCCGATTTCGAAGCGTTCGTGCGCGCGAAGCCCGCGCGACAGTCTCGCTTCTTCGCCGTGAGCTGGCCGACGTCGCATCGATCGCTCGCCGGGTTCGTGGAGCGCTACAAGGAGCAGTTCGGAGAGGTGCTGTCGCCCGCGACCGCTTCGCCCGCGCCCTACGATGCGATCTATCTGATGGCGTATGCCGCGGCGGCCGCGCAGAAGGACGTGCTCGACGGGCCTGCGCTGTCGCGCGCGATGCAGAAGCTCTCCGGCCCGACGCCGATCACGGTCGGCCCGACCGAGCTCGTGCAGGGGATGACGGCGGTCGCGGAGGGACGTGCGATCGATCTCACCGGCATCCTGAGCCGCCTCGATTTCGATCCGGCGACCGGCGATACGGCCGTCGACGCCGTCATGCTCTGCACCACGTACGACGCGAAGACGAAGAGCGTGGATGCGGTCGAATGCACGATGGAGCGATGATCGCGTCCGGATGCGCACCGCGATCCTGACCGGCACGACGACGAGCCTCACGTTTCCGCTCCCCGAGAGCGGCACGCTGATCGTCGGACGCTCCGACGACGCGGATCTGCCCATGCGCGACGACTCGCTCTCGCGGAAGCACGTGCGCTTGCACCTCACACCGACGTCGGTCACGATCGAAGATCTCGCGAGCAAAAACGGCACGCGTCTCGGCGATCGCGTGCTCGCGCGCGGAGCCGTAGAGCCGCTCGCGCTCGGCACCGTCGCGGAGCTCGGCGGCGTGATGCTGACGGTCGTCGCCACGGCGCCGGCGCCTCGTGCGAAGAAGAAGGGAAAAGATGACATCCGCCACGATCTCGTCGCGACGCCTTCGCTCGAGCCGCTCCTCGCGCTCGTCGGGCGCGTTGCCGGTACGGAGCTGCCAGTTCTCCTCCTCGGCGAGACGGGCGTCGGCAAGGACGTCTTCGCCGAGCGCATCCACCTCGCATCGCGCCGTGCGGCGAAGCCGTTCGTGCGCGTGAATACGGCGGCGATCGCGGAGGCGCTCTTCGAGAGCGAGCTCTTCGGCCACGAGCAGGGCGCGTTCACGGGCGCCGTGCGCGCGCGATCGGGCCTCCTCGAAGCGGCGGACGGCGGGACGATCTTTCTCGACGAGGTCGGCGAGCTCCCGCCGTCGATCCAGGTGAAGCTGCTCCGCGTGATCGATGATCGTCGTGTGCAGCGCGTCGGAGGAACCACCTCGAAGCGCGTCGACGTGCGCTTCGTCGTCGCGACCAATCGCGATCTCGCGAAGGAGGTCGCACGCGGCGCGTTTCGCAAGGATCTCTATCATCGACTCCGTGGCGTGCTCGTCGCGATCCCCGCGCTGCGCGATCGGCGCGACGACGTCCCGTTGCTCGCCGGCGCATTCCTGAAGGCGATCGCGCCGGAGAAGAAGCTCTCGCCCGACGCGCTGCGCGTGCTCGGTAAGGCGCCGTTCTGGGGGAACGTCCGCGAGCTCAAGAACGTGATCGAGCGCACCGCGCTGCTCGCGCCGGGGAGGACGATCGGCGCGGGCGACATCGTGTGGGACGAGCGCGCCGCCACGGACGACACCGACCCCGAAGCGCGGCGCATCGCGGAGGCGCTCGCACGCAGCAAGGGCAATCAAACCGCGGCGGCGAAGCTGCTCGGTATGTCGCGCCGCTCGCTCCTCTACAAGATCGAGGAGCACGGGCTGCCCCGCCCACGCAAGCGCACATCACGCGCACGAACAGCGCGCCGGCGGCGCCGTCCAACGAGACGCGTGACGCGACATCCTCTCCGTCTCTTCGCTCTCGTCTTCCTCGCGACATCCACCGCACAGGCGGCCAACCTCGACACCTCGCTGCCGCGGCCGTTCATGATGTCGCTGCGCGGCGCGTCGTCGTCCGAAGCGTGGGTGACGATGCAAGGCCGGCAGTCGAACAAGCTCGAAGAAGGCGTGGTCGATCTGAAGAGCGGCTGCATCGTCGAGACGATGCCGGCGTTCTCGCGGTTCTCTCAGCTCTCCGAGACGGCCATGGCCGACGCAGCGACGAAGGCCGAGATCGTGCGCTTCGTCGCTGCGGGTCGGCGCTTCGGTCGCCGTCGTCTCGGGTTCGGGACGATCGCGCAGGACAACGTCGCGTTCAGCTCGGACGGGAAGACGATCGCCGTCGAGGGAAACGAGATCGTGTTCCGCTCGCCCGACGGCGGTCAGACGTTCGATCGGCTCGACGCGAACATGAGCCGCTTCCCGTCGGCGACCGCGGACGGGAAGTGGATCGTCTACGAACGCTGCGCGGATCCCGCACGCCGCAACCAGTCGTGCCCCGACGCATCGCGCGAGCTCCGCATCGTAGCGGCCGACGATTCCACGCCCGCGCGCAAGATCGCGCTCGGTAGCGGGCTCCTGCGCGGAATGGATCCGACCGGGCAGAAGGTCGTCGTCGTGCGCTACGACCTGCCGAACGAGGTCACCGTGATGCACGTCGATCCGGCGGCGGGGACGATGACTCGTGCATTCGGCATTCCTTCGGCGCCGCTGCCGAAGAACCGATTCCACGACATCGACCCTTCGCGGAAGAACGGATCGTTCGGGCTCTTCGACGACAACGAAAAGCATCCCATCAGCGTGTTCACCGTCGTGTCGATGACCGACGGGAAAATCGTGCAGCAGTTCTCGGTGCGGAACGAGATGGGCACCGAGACCGACGACGAAGCCGGACGGCTCATGTGGCAGACGTATCCCGACGATCATGCGTGGGCACGAAGGCCGGGCGGTGCCGTGGTCGATCTCGGCATGGGCGATCCGCTCGGTTGGGCGCCCGGCGGTCGCGCACTGGTCTTCTCCGCGACCTACGCCGCTGGGCGCCGCGTCGAAGAGCCGGCGGCGACGCTCGGCACGGTGGCGTGCAAGCTCGTTCGGATCACGAACGTGCCCTAGCGCGTGTAGGGATTCGAGTGCAGCGAGCTCGTCGGCGTCGGGGTGGGCGCTGCGCTCGGCGTCGGCGCGGGCGCGGCGCTGATCGTCGCGCGCGGCACGGGCTTCTTCGGTCGGACGATGGGAGGCGGAACCTCGGTGCTCTCGGTCGCGGTCGCAGTCGCGGTCTCGCTCGTAGCCGTCGTCGCGGTCGGCGTCGCAGTCGCGGTTGCAGTCACCGTCGGGGTCGCGGTGGCGGTCGCCGTTGCCGGTTTCCGGAAGAACACGAACGCTCCACCGGCGAGGGCAGCGAGCACGAACACGCCTGCGAGCGGCGCGACGCGCGAGCGCTTCGCCGTCGACGTACGCGGCGAAGCAACGAGACCGCGGAGCTCCGCGCGATCCGCGTCGAGCTCGACGCCGCAGAGGCGCTCGACGAACCGCGACACCTCGACGGGCGATGCCGGCGGTGCCGCGTGCGAGAGATCCTCGAGGAACGCGGCCGCGGTCGGCGGTCGATCGTCGCGATCGCGCGAGAGCGCACGCGTGACGACGACGTCGAGGTCGGCGCTCGCATCCTCGCGGATCGAAGGCAGCGCCGGGATCTCGTCGATGAGGATGCGCATGAGGATCGTCGCGTGATCGTCGCCGCGGAAGAGGCGGCGGCCGGTGAGGATCTCGTGCAGCACGACGCCGGCGGCGAAGACGTCGACGCGTCGATCGAGCGTGAGGCCCTGGATCTGCTCCGGGGCGAAGTAACCGACCTTGCCCTTGATGACCGATCCCGACGTCGACATCGCATCGCCGCTCGCCGATTTGGCGACGCCGAAATCGATGAGCCGCGACACGCCGTCGGCGCCGACGATGACGTTCTGCGGAGAGACGTCGCGATGGATGATGCCGAGCGGCTCACCGCGCATGTCCTTCGCCTCGTGCGCGGCGTGGAGGCCCGCGAGCACGTCCGACATGATGCGCGACGCGACGCCGACGGGGATCTTCTCGCCCGCATCCTGCGCCGCCTTCCAGAGGCGCGCGAGCGACACGCCTTCGACGTACTCGAGGACGAGGAACGCCTCCTCGCGCGTCGCGACGACGTCGATGATCGGCACGACGTTCGGATGACGAACGTGCGTGAGCATGCGCGCCTCGGCGAGGAGCGTGCGCGAGCGCTCGTCGCCGCGGAGGTCTTCGTGCAGGCGCTTCAGCACGACGGGACGCTCGATGAGCTCCGGCTCGACCTGCCGCGCGAGATAGACGACCGCCATGCCTCCGCGCGCGAGCTTCGCGAGCGGCTCGTAGCGCCCGAGAAGACGAAGATCCGGAAGATGGCTCGCGCGGAGCGGCTCCAAGCTCCGTCGATCGTTGCACGAGAGTGTCAGCGCTTCCAGTCGACGAGGAAGACCGCGGCCACGACCGTCAATGCGCTGACGGCGACCGTGCCCCAGAAGAGCGCGTTCGTGGCGTCCTGGCGTGATGTCCCGATGTCGTAATCGGACTGGGAGCGCGTGCGCTGGAAGTCGTCGTGCGCGTTTCGCGTCGCGACGCCGAAGGCGATGGTCGTGATGCCGAGGCCGGCCGCGAGCGCGCCGCCGCCGACGACCACGAGCGGCGACCAACCGTCGCGCTCGCGTACCGGAGGCGGAGGCGGCGGAGGAGGCGGCGCGTTGGCGGCGAGCGAGACCGTGACGCTCTCGCCTGCGCGGACGGCCTGCGTGCGCTCGACGATGCGGCCCTCCGTCTTTCCTTCGATCGTGTGCGTTCCCGGCGGCACGTAGATGGATCCGTTCCGAACCGGCCTGCCGTCGACCCGAACCCCCTCGAATCCCGAGGCGCGGACGACGATGAACCCGAGCGTGGGCGTGAGCTCGGCGAGCTTCTGCTCCGCTGCGGCGCGATCGCGCGCATCGGGCGGCGCTTCGCCGAGGAAGATCGAGATCCACGTCGCGGCCCGCGCGGGCTCGCCGGCGGCGATCCAGCTCTGCGCCGCGTTGTAGGCGGCATCGGGATGGGCCACTGCGTCGTGCGCTTGCTCGAAGAGCTCTCCCGCGCGTGCATGCTCTCCGCGCGCGAAGGCCTGCTCGGCGGCGCCGAAGAGCTGCGCCGGGTCTTCGGCGCGTGCGTCCGTCACCGTCAGAAAAGCAACGGTGGCCGCCACTACCGCGGCCATTCGCCATCGGCTAGACACTCGTCGGCCCCGGCATGGACGGTCATCATACTCCGGACGCCGATCTCGCGAAGCGCGCGCAGGCGGGCGACCGCGCGGCGTTCGATCAGCTCGTCATCCGGCATCGCGACAACATCCGCCGCGTGATCCACGTCCGCGTGCGCGACGACGCGCTCACCGACGAGCTCGTACAGGCCGCGTTCGTGCGCGCCTACGAGGGGCTGGCATCCTTCCGCGGCGATGCGGCGTTCTCGACGTGGCTCTACACGATCGCGATCAACGTCGTTCGGAACGAGCTCCGCGATCGCCCGGCGTCGCGTACCGTTCCGATCGACGACGTGGATCTCATCACGACGGCGTTCGGCACGAACAAGCTCCTCGCGCGCGAGATCCGGCAGAAGCTCGCGGGGGCCATCGCGGAGCTGTCGCCGAAGCAACGGATGGTCGTCGAGCTGCATCTGCTCCATGGCATCGGGTTCCGCGAGATCGCGACGATGGTCGACTCTTCGGAGGAGTCCGCGCGCCGCAACTATGCGCACGCCGTGAAGCGGCTGCGTGAGATCCTGCTGCCCGAATGAAGAACGGCCGCTACACGATCGTCCGCACGCTCGGTAGCGGGTCGCAGGGCGACACGTTCGAGGCGAACGACGAGGAGGCCGGCCGTCGCGTCGCGATCAAGGCGCTGCGCGTCGCGCACGCGAAGGCGTGGAAGGACGTCGAGCTCGCCGAGCGCGAGGCGCGCACGCTGGCGACGCTCGATCACGATCGCATCCCACGGTACCTCGATCACTTCGAGGAAGAGGGAACGCTCTACCTCGTGATGGAGCTCGTCGACGGCGAGAGCATCGCGGCGCTGAGGAAGGCCGGTCGCGCGTTCGGCGTCGCGGACGTCACGCGGATGCTCGCCGACGCGGAGAGCGCGCTCGCGTACCTGCATTCGCGTTCGCCGCCCGTGATACATCGTGATCTCAAGCCCGGAAACGTCGTGCGATCGAGTACCGGAAGTTATCGGTTCGTCGATTTCGGGTGTGTCCGGGATCATCTTCGTCCCGAGGGCGGCAGCACCGTGGTCGGGACGTTCGGGTACATGGCACCCGAGCAGTTCCAGGGACGCGCATCGCCGGCATCCGACGTGTACGGCATCGGCGCGACCGCGCTCGCGATGCTGACCGGCAAGGAGCCGGAGGAGCTCCCGCACAAAGGCCTCGCGATCGACGTGCGCGCGTCGCTTCCGAAGACGGTGCCGGCGCCGCTCGTGAACGCGCTCGTCGCGATGCTCGAGCCGGATCCGGACGCGCGCGCGCAATCGATCACCGAAGCGTTGAAGCGCGGCAAGCCGAGCGTCGTCGCCGAAACGCCGCCGCGCGACGATCCGCCTCCGCGGAGGCGCCGGCGCGAGGAGCGTCGTGCCAACCGTCGCGGTGCGCGCCTTCCGTTCGTGCCGCGCCTCGTCGTGCAGCTCGTGCTGCTCGTCGTGCGCCTGGTCGTGTGGCTGGTCGTCGGCGTCGTGGTCCCGCTCGTGCTCCTCATCCTGTCGATCCTCTTCGGCCGCGCGCTCCGCCGTGCCGCCGAGGCGTGCTGGAACGGCGCCCGTCGCGCGCAAGCGAAGATCGGCCGGGCGCAGGGCTGGCTCGCCGGCAAGGATCGCCCCGGAGAGCCCGCGCCGGTCCGCGTCGCCTCGGAGGAGCCGCGCGTGCGCATCGCCCATTCGCGCGTGCGCGACGAAGAGGCACTTGCCGAGACCGAGATCGGCGAGCTCACCCAACAGAAGCAAAAGCGCGCGGGATTGAGGTAGCTTCGCCGGCGTGGAGGGGCGCGCCGAGTACGGGGAGATGGTCGCGACGTTTGCCGGGCTCGCGGCGGATTTCGGTGAGCACGTCGACGACGGCACCCTCCGCGATCTCCATCGGCTCGCAACGTCCATCGAGCGCATCGATCGTGAGATCGACGCCGAGCGCGACGATCGCCTTCGCGCCGACGCGTGGCGCTCCGTCCTCGACGTCCTCGACGGCGCGCCGCCTTCGCGTGACGACGATCTCGCGCGCGCCGCCGTCGATCTCCGATCGCTCGCCGAGGAGCGCAACGCAACCAATCGCGTTGCCCGGATCATGCGAAAGGAATCGGTCATCGCCGAGACGATGCGTCGCACGCAGCACACGCGGACATACGTGAGATGTGCGCTCCGCGAAGGACGTCTCGGCGCCGCGCTGACGCTCGCCGTGGCGGGATCGCGCGGTCGCTTTCGTCGTTTCTTCTTCCGGCTCGGCGGACCCGCGAACGTCATCGACAAGCTCGTCGACGTCCGCGCCGATCACGGCGCCGGCGAGGTCCGCATCCGGCCGACCCTCGGCGTCTACGCCAGCCTCTTGTTGGCACTGATGACAACAGTGCCGCTCGCGCTCGCGATCCATCCGCGCCGCCTGCGCGTCGTCGCGCTCGGGCTGCACTGGGCGCGCCGCCTGCTCCGATGAAGGACGGGCGCTTGGGGCGTCCCTCCAGCCGTGCTATTCGGCGGGCATGTCGGAGCACAGCGGCATCATCGGGTACGACAGCTTCCACTTCGTCGTCGAGAATCTCGATCGCAGCCGGAAGTTCTACACGGAGCGCTTCGACTTCAAAGAGGTCGCGCGCGCGGGTGACGAGCTCGTCGAGCGCAGCGGGCAGCAGTCCGTCGTGTTCGGCGCGGGCGATGTCCGCGTCTGCGTATCGACGCCGCTCCGCCAGCAGGCAAAGGCGTCGCGTTACCTGAAGAAGCATCCGTCGGGCGTGATGAGCCTCTCGTTCCTGGTGAAGAACCTCGACGAGACGATGGCGTTCCTCGACAAGCGCGGCGGAACGTTCCTCGCCGATCCGCTCGAGGACAAGGACGGCAACGGCCGCTATCGCTCCGTCGAGATCGCCACCCCCCTCGGCGACGTCGCGTTCCGCTTCGTCGAGCGCACCGGATATGCGCGGTTCGCCCCCGGCTTCGTCGACGTCGGTGTCGGCCACGCATCGCAGCCGAAGAACATGTACGGCATCCGCAGGGTCGATCACGTCACGTCGAACGGCCTCACGATGCAGCCGATCATCGCGTGGTACCGCGACGTGCTCGGCATGGTCCCGTTCTGGGACATCAGCTTCCACACCCAGGACGTCGCGAAGGAGCGCGCCTCCGGCTCGGGCCTCCGTTCGATCGTCATGTGGGATCCGGTCAGCCACGTGAAGTTCGCGACGAACGAGCCACTGCGTCCGCACTTCCGCGACTCGCAGATCGCGAAGTTCGTCGACGACAACAACGGCCCCGGCGTGCAGCACGTCGCATTCGCGGTCGACGACATCCTCTGGTCGGTCGAGGAGCTGAAGCGCCGTCAGGTCGACTTCATGGACACGCCGAAGGCCTATTACATGGCTCTCCCGGAGCGCCTCGCGAAGCTCGGCATCACGAACGTGAAGGAGGAGATCGCGGAGCTCGAACGCCTGCAGATCCTCGTCGACGGCGCGCAGGAAAAATACATGCTGCAGATCTTCCTCCGCGAAGCTGCCGCGCTTCACGACGACGTCCGTGCGGGCCCGTTCTTCTACGAGATCATCCAGCGCTGCGGTGACGAAGGTTTCGGCTACGGAAACTTCCGTGCGCTCTTCGAGAGCATCGAGCGCTTCCAGAAGACCAAGACATGATCGACCGCATGAGCTGCGGGCTCCTGCCCGCGAAGCCGCACACGGTGCATCGCGACGCGGAGGGGAACCTCCTCTACGAAGAGATGTTCACGCGCGGCGGGTTCAGCGGCGCGTTCACGTATCTCTACCATCGGTATCCGACGACGGCGGCGCTCGAAGTGACGGAGACGAACCGCGGCCACGCGATCCCCGTCGCCGACGGCAAGGGCCCGCTGAAGCGCCGCCTGTTCGACACGAGAAAGATGCCCGCGGGCGGAACGGTCTTCGAAGGCCGCGTACCGATCCTCTTCAACAAGGACGTCGCCGTCTACTTCGCGTGCCCGACGCAGTCCGACGACGTCTACTTCGCGAACGGCGACGGCGACGAGCTGTGGTTCGTGCAGGAGGGCGCCGCGAAGCTCGAGACGGTGTGCGGCTGGCTGAAGGTGCAGGCCGGCGACTACGTGTGGATCCCGAAGTCGATGGTCCATCGCTGGCACGTCGCCCAGCCGATGCGGATGATGTGCTTCGAGGCGGCGGGCGGCGCGATGATCCCGAAGGACTTCCGCAACCCCGTCGGCCAGCTCAAGATGGATGCGCCCTACACGCATCGCGATTTCGTGCGTCCGGACGGGCCGATCGGCGTCGTCGACGGCCCGCGTGAGCTGTTCGTGAAGAAGGGCGGAAGGTTCACGCGCCTCCTCCTCGAGCGTCCGCCGATGGACGTCGTCGGCTGGGACGGCTTCGCCTATCCGTGGGCGTTCGCGATCGAGAAGTACCAGCCGAAGACCGGGCTCGTGCATCTCCCACCGACGATCCACTCGACGTTCGCGGGGCCCGGGTTCCTCGTGTGCTCGTTCGTTCCGCGCGTGACCGACACGCATCCCGAGGCGATCCCCTGTCCGTATCCGCACTCGAGCGTGGATTGCGACGAGGTGATCCTCTATCTGCGCGGGAACTTCACGAGCCGTCGCGGCGTGGGCCCGGGCGCGATCTCGCTGCATCCTGCAGGCGTCGCCCACGGGCCGCATCCCGGCGCCTACGAGGCGAGCATCGGCAGCAAGCGGACCGACGAGCTCGCGGTCATGATCGATACGTATGTCCCGCTCACGCCGACGGCGCAGGCGACCAACATCGAGGATGTCGGTTACCATGACTCGTGGCGGACATGACCAGAGCTGCGCTCTTCGCGATCACGCTCACGTTGCTCCCGCCTTCTTGCGCGAAGATCCTCGGGCAGAAGGCCGGACCTGATCCGTCCACCGTCCCGCCGGATCCGACGCCGACGCCCATCCCGATCACGAGCGCCACGACGCCGCCCGTCTTCACCGCAGACACGTCGCCGCCCCCGAGCGTCAGCACGAGCACGACGCCGCCGAACCCAGACCTCGCGAAGGCGAAGGCCGCGGCAGAGGCGAAGGACTGGAAGAAGGTGAAGGCGCTGCTCGAGAAGAAGGCGCGCGCGGGGAAGGTCTCGACCGAGGAAGCGCAGATCTGTCTCGAGGCCTGCCTCGCCACGAGCGACAAGGCGTGCGTGAAAGAGGTCCGCGCGAAGTATCCGACGCTGACGGAGTGACGAGCAGTCGCATGGTTATCGGCTCGCGGCTTGCAGCGCAGCCGTGCGATGAGCCTCTCCCACCGTATTTTCGTGCTCGGCGTCCTGGTGCTCGGCGTCGGGTGCAACGCCACACGATCGGGTTCGCCACAAGCCAAGCAGCCCGGTACGGCCGAGCTGACGAGCGCCGACATCAAGACGCACATCGAGCGGGTGATGGTCTCCGACGGCCACGGCATCGCGATCGCCGCGCGCGACGGATGCCTCGCGAGCATCGCCTCCGCGACCGACGACACGGGCGACTACGACGAGATGCGCGTGCGCTGCCCGCGGCCGGATCGCATGGAGGGGTTCTTCAAGGGCGTCGATCGCATCACGTCGGCGGCGGAGCTCGTGCGGGTCGGTGAAGAGACGGAGGACGTCGAAGCGCCGGCGGCGCAGGTGCTCACCGCGGGCGGCGTCGCGATGCGCGTGACGAAGAAGCCCGATGCGCTGAAGCTCGTTGCCGAGGTGAACAAGCTCTCCGCCGAGCTCCAAGCTGCGGAGTCGCCGGCGCCCGGTCCGGCTTCTCCCGGTGGATGGCAGATGCTCCGCCTCTCGGGGCCCGCTCACGTGGTCTTCGCGGGCGAGCCGCTGACCGGCGTGCTCGACGCGCGCGTGTCGACGACGGGCCAGTACCTCTGCGAGTTCATGGCGAACACCGACGACGGCCCTCTCCGCGCGACGAAGAGCGGATGGATCCCGCCGCAGCACGCCGCCAATGCGATCGACGAGGTGCTTCGTCCGTTCGAGGCGCTCGCGCCGAACGAGCGTCCGAAGGCGACGTACGCGAGCGGCGTGAAGGCCGGCGCGGAGAAGAAGGCGAGCGCGACGACGGTCGGCGCCGTGTTCCAGCGCTTCGGTCCGTTCCAGGACGCGCTCGGCGACGCGTGCCTCCCGCAGCTCGATCCGCCGATGCAGACCGGTCTATAGTCTGCGGAGGAAATGAAGCGCGTCCTCTTCCTGTCGTTCTTCGCGATCGCTTGCTCGCACAAGTCGACGACGTCGGAGGGCGCGCCTGCCGCCGAGCCGCAGCGCGTGAACGAGGAGGCGGGGCCGTGCAGCGGACCGTGCTGCACGCGCCCGCAGGCCGGCGCACCGTGTGCGATCGAAGCCGGCACCGAGGACACGTGCGCATGGGCGAATCATTGCCCCGCAGGGCTCGTGACGTCCGAGCGCACGCAGTGCAAGAGCGGCACATGGGTCGTCGTGTCGGGCGCGTGTCCGGCGGAAGGCGACGTCGACGAGCGGGGGTGTCCGGCCGCGCAGCCCGCGCCGGATTCAGCGTGCGCGCCGGGGGATGGGGGCGTCTTCGCGCCGTGCGGATACGTCATCACGTGCGACGGCGGCGTCTCGGCAACGGCGCAGGCGACGTGCGTGAGCGGCAAGTGGCAGACGACGCCGCTGAAGTGTTGATCACCGCAAATCGGCGAGCGAGAGCCAGCGACCTTCCGCGCTCGGCACGAACGCCTTCGCGCGATCGCTTGCGACCCACACCTGGTCTTCGTGCCACAGTGGGATGAAGAGCGCCTCGCGTCGCACGCGGTACTCCACGTCCCTGTAGATGTCTTTGCGTGCGGCCGGATCGAGCGTCGTGTCGCCCGCGTCGAGCAGGCGATCGAGCTCGGCGTCTTGCACGCGGCCGCGGTTCGCGCCGGCTGGCGGAATGGATGCACTATGCAAGAAGATGCGGAGCACGTTCGGCTCGGTGAGCTCCGGCATCGTGAGCATCGCGAGCTCGAAGTCTCCCGCGGCGAGGCGCCCGAGCAGCGTACCGAGCTCGAGCGGCACGACCTCGATCTCCGCGCCCGCGTCGCCGAGCTCCTGCGCGATCGTGCGCGCGATCGTGCCGCGCAGGCGATCGGTCGTGGTGAGGAGCGTCAGCCGCACGCCGTGGAGATCGACGCGAGGCGGCCGATGCTCGGCGGCGAGCCGAGAGTGCGCCCAATGTGCCGGTGGGAGGAGCGTCGACGCGGCGACGGCGTGACCGGCGAAGAGCGTCTTCGCGATCCGCTCGCGATCGACGGCGTCCGCGATCGCGCGTCGGACGCGCGCGTCGGCGAGCACGCCGCGATCGGTGCGCGGCACGAGATACGTGACGTTCGCGCCCGGACGCGACCCGACGTGCAGTCCCGGCGCGCTCTCGAGCGCGGGCATGAGCGTCGGCGAGAATCCGTTCACGACGAGGTCCGCGCGTCCGGCGTGCATGCGGAGCGCCCGGGCGTTCTCGTCGTGCACGGTGCGGATCACGAGCTTCTTTCCCTGTCCGACGAGATCGATCTCGCCCGGCGCACGGCCTGCGAGCGTGAAGGGCCCGAGCCCGTCGAGCGTGCCGTCCGGACGCGGCGGCGACAGCGCCTCGTCCGCGCGCAGGATCGGGAGCTCGAGATCGGTGAGCAGCGTCGCGTGCTCGTGCTTCAGATGAAAGACCGCGACATGCTCGGACACCACGTCGACGTCGCCGATCGCCTCGACGATGCGCGCGTGCCGCGACGCCGTCGCGAAGCCGCGCAGCGTCGCCGCGACGTCCTTCGCGCCGAACGCGGCCCCGGAGTGGAACCGCACGTCGTCGCGGAGCTCGACTCGGAGCGTGAGCGGATCGATCCAGGTCCAGCCTTTCGCGAGGTACGGCCTCGGCTCGAGCGTGTCGGGATCGAGGCGAACGAGCCCGGCATGCAGGAGCCGCGTGACGCGGAGCGCGACGGCATCGCTCGCATGGCGCGGATCGAGCGTGTCCGCGTCCGTCGGGACGAGCATCTCGATGGGACGTTCGCCGGATCCTGGCTTGTCGCAGGCCGCGAGCGCGATCGCGAGCGCCAGGACTTCTCCGATGCGCCTCGGCGTTGTAGAGAGAGTCCCATGCGTGCGCGTCCGCTGCTCGCTTCGATGGTCCTCGCGTCGTCGCTCGTGTTCACGCACGCGCGTGCCGAGGACGCCGGCGCGTCCACGCAGGTCCCGGAGATCGCCGCGGGCGTTCGTGCGCTCGTCCGCGATCGCGTCTTCAAGGACGCCCAGATCGGTATCGTCGTGATGGACGCCGAGACCGGGGCGATCCTCGCCGAGAGCGGATCGCACACCGTCGTGAACCCCGCGTCCAACGCGAAGCTCTACACGGCCGCGGCGGCGCTCGCGATCCTGCACGGGTCCCACAGATACCAGACGACGCTGTCGGGCAACATCAAGGGCAATTCGGTCGGCAATCTCGTGCTCCGCGGCCATGGCGACCCTTCGCTCCGCCAGCAGGACCTCTGGGCGATGACGATGGAGCTCAAAGCGCACGGCGTGAAGAAGGTCGACGGCGATCTCGTCGTCGATCAGAGCTTCTTCGACGAGCAGACGACACCTCCTGCGTTCGAGCAGCAGCCGAACGAGTGGGCCGCGTTCCGGGCGCCCGTGAGCGCCGTCGCGCTCGACGAGAACACCGTCACGCTCGTCGTGAAGCCGACGACGAGCGGCCAGCCGGCGCACGTCGCGTTCTCGCCGCCGGGCTTCGTCGACGTCGAGGGCACGATCAAGACCGGCGACGAAGGCGCAGACACCGTCGGCCTCGAGCTCCAAGGCTCCGATCACCGCCTCCACGCGAAGGTGTCGGGCACCGTCGGCGGTGATGCGAAGGTCGTGCGCTACACGAAGCGCGTCGACGATCCGCAATTGCTAGCGGGCTACGCGCTCCGATCGATCCTCGAAGACGCCGGCGTGAAGGTCGGCGGCGACGTGAAGCTCGGCACGGGCGGGAAGGGCAACGTGATCGTCCGTCACGAGTCCGAGCCGCTCTCGACGCTCCTCTATTCGCTCGGCAAGAACAGCGACAACTTCTACGCGGAGATGATCTTCAAGTCGCTCGCCGCGGAAGGAAAGCCACGCCCGGGCAAGAGCCAGGACGCGGCGGACATGGTCCAGAAATGGATCGAGCGGAACGGCCTCGGCGACGACGGCTTCGTCGTGAAGAACGGCTCGGGCCTGTTCGATTCGAACCGCACGACGGCGATGAGCGTCGCGAAGCTCCTCCGCTTTGCATGGCAGGACACGAACATCCGCAACGAGTACGTGGCGCAGCTCGCGATCGGCGGCGTCGACGGCACGCTCCACAAACGCTTCCGCGACACGCGCGCGCATCGCGCGGTGCGCGCGAAGACAGGCACGCTCGACGACGCCATCGCGCTCTCGGGCTACGTGCTCGCGCCGAACGGAAAGAACACGATCGCGTTCGCGATCCTCTTCAACAAGGTGTCGGGCCATGCGGCCTCGGCGCGGGCTGCGGCCGACAAGCTCGTGGAGATCATCCACGACCGCTACTGGAACTAGAGGAGCGCGAGAGAGGCGGCGCGCGCCTGGAGGTCGTCGTCGATGCGCCAGAACGCGACGCGGCGCTGCACGAGATCGAGCACGAGGAAGCCGGGCTCGGCGTCACGCGCGAGCGTTCCCGGGTTCACGACCATGAGCGGCTGCTTGCCGGGTCCTCGTTCGAAGCGGCGCACGAACGGCTCGTGCGTGTGACCGCCGACCATGAGCGTGATCGACGCATCGAAGAGGACGTCGAGGAGCTCGTCGTTCGACGAGATCGCGCGCGCGCCGTCCATCGGCCCCATCTCGCGCATGTCGTTCGTGCCGACGCCGTGACAGAGGAGGAGCTTCCCGCCCGGCACGTCCATCGTGATCGTCGGAGGAAGACCCTTCAGGACCTCGATCGATCGCGTCGAGAGCGACGTCATGTGGTGCGCGTTCGGGACGTTCCGCATCGAGTCGTCGCGGATCCATCGATCGTGCTCGCCGCGCACGGTGACGACGGCGCGCGTCGCGATGAGATCGCAGACGCGATCGACGTCGCCGTGTCCGTCGACGAGATCGCCCGTGCAGAGGATCCGATCGACGCGCTCCTTCGCGAGGACATCGAGCGCGACGGCGAGGCGTTCGTGCTCCGCGTGGACGTCACCGACGAGCCCGAGGCGCATCTCCAAATAGAGATTGCCCGCAGACCTCGTTGGAGATCCACGGGCAAACTAAGCGGACCTCGTCCGCGAGCGCGTTGGGGAGGAGGGGTGGGGAGGGGACGACGCTCGTAGAGAGAGACCGGAGTGTGGGAGACACACAAGGCAACCGCCCGGAACGGATGGTTGCAAGCAAAGTGGAATCGAAGAAGACCCCCGGATCTCGTGAAGTTAGGGGAGGGGAGGGGTGAGCTCCGTGGGTCGTGTTGGCGACGGGTGATACGTCGGGTGGTGTAGGAGCCTTCCTTCGAAACCCGCTTCGCTCGAAAAACGGGTACTTTCGGGGCGATGGACGCGAAGCGGAAGCTGAAGGGGATGCTCGCGCGGATCTTCTCCGACGCGACGGCCGAGGAGTCCGAGCGGAAGGAGCTCCTCGAGTTCACTGCCTCCGGCGCCCTCACGGCGGCCGAGATCCAGGAAGTCGTCGACGACTTCGTGAAGACGACGTGGAAGATCACGATGGCCGACGGCGTCGTCTCCGAGGTGGAGAAGAAGCGCCTGCGCGAGATCGTCGACGTCCTCGAGCTCGATCGCGACAAGCTGCCGCCCGAGTGGGCGAAGGCGATCGCCTAGAGGGATTCGTAGGCGAGACGGCCGTCGCGCGACACGATCGCGAAGGCGCGGCCGAGGACGTGCGTCTCCTCGATCCATCCGAGCGCGCGGCCGTCGTGGCTGTTGCCGCGATTGTCGCCGAGCACGAGGAGCTTTCCCTTCGGCACGCGGACCGGACCGAAGTCGGGGCCGCCGCCGGATTCGAGCGATGCCCACGGCTCCGCGATCGCGCGGCCTTCGATGAGCACGTGACCGTCGCGCACCTCGACCTCTTCGCCGCCGACGGCGACGACGCGCTTGAGGAGAACGTTGCCGTTCTCCGGCGACTCGAGGACGACGACCTCGCCGCGCGACGGATGACCGAAGCGCACGATCCACGAATCGGTGAGCGGAACGCGGATGCCGTATGCGGCCTTCGCGACGACGATGTGATCGCCCGTGTGCACGGTCGGCTCCATCGACCCGCTCGGGACGCGGTAGTGATCGGCGAACGACGCGCGCGCGGTGAAGGCGACTGCGGCCACGGCCGCGACCTGGAGCACGCCGCGCAGGCGGCCGTTGCGGGAGCTCATGACCGGAGAGCAGGCGACCGGCCGCGTTTGTTCCCGCGCCTACTGGCCGCGGCGCATCGATTCCTGCAGCTCGCGTGGCGGCGCGACGAGCGTGTAGCTCTTCACGCCGATGTTGCGGAGGACGGCCTGCGCGCGCCCGAGGAATCCTTCGTAGAGCGGACGATCGAACGGCGGCCGCTTCCCGAACGACTTTGCATAGAGGAGGAGCACGTGGTCGAACGTGCGGAGCTCCGCCGTGCCGGACGCGATGTTCACCGTGCCGACGACGATCGTTCCGTGCTCGGGACGCTTCGGAACGAGCGTGAGCGTCGCGACCTGACCTTCCGTCGCGACGAGCGCCACCGCGTACTCGCCGGTGCCGAGGATGAAGCCTTCGAAGCCGTCGTCGAACGCAGCGACGAGGCGACGGAGATCGTCGTCCGCCGGAGAGCGCACGGTCGTGACGAGCTCCTCGGTCACGTCAGGCGGCTTCGAGTCCTTGCGCGTGTCGTCGTCGCCGGCGGGCGGCGGTACGGTCGAGACGACAGGCGCGGGCACGGAGACCGACTGCGCGACGACATCGAGCGCATTCGCTGCATTCTGCATGGAAGGGAATCGCCGCATCGGATCGAAGGCGAGCGTCCGCTCGATGATGACGGACACCTCGCTCGGCACGTTGGGCACCGGGAGCTTCGGGCGATCGGGGACGTCGGGGCGCTTGCCGGACAAGAGCTCGTACGCCGTGAGGCCGAACGCGAATTGATCGGACTGCTCGTTCGCTTCGCCGCCCGCGCGCTGCTCCGGCGACATGTACCGCGGCGTGCCGAGGAGGTGGCCGACCCTCGTCTTGAAACCGTCGGGATCGTCGAGCGGCTTCGCGAGGCCGAAGTCGAGCACCTTCGCGTGGCCGTCGCTCGTGATCATGATGTTGGTCGGCTTCACGTCGCGATGGATGATCCCCGCTTCGTGCGCGGCCGCGAGCGCACGTGCGATCTCGCACAGCCAGCGGATCCGGAGCTGCATCGGAACGCCCGCGAGGCCGACGTAGGCTTTCATCGGACGCCCGCGTACGAGCTCCATGACGAGGTAGAACGTCCCGCGCACCTCACCGAGGTCGTAGATCGAGACCGCATTCGGATGCGTGAGCGCCGCGGCGGAGCGGGCCTCGCGGAAGAGACGCGCGATCGCCTCCTGCGCGTTGGCGTCTTGCAGATCCGGTCGAACGACCTTCAGCGCCACCTTGCGGAGAAGCCGCGTGTCGAGCGCGCGGTACACCTCGCCCATGCCGCCGCGACCGATCAGCTCTTCGATCGTGTAGCGCTCGAACGACTCACCGGGCCCCAGCGGCACCCGAGAATCGTATCAGTCGCGCATGTGCTTTCGGATCTTGCCGAGCGCCTGCTCCTGCAGCTGCCGGATGCGCTCGCGGGACAAGTTGTATTTGTCGCCGATCTCTTTCAGCGTGAGCTCGTCCTCGTCGTCGAGGCCGAAGCGCCAGCGGATGATGCGCGACTCGATCGGCGTGAGATGGCCGAGGAGGCGTCGCACTTCTTCGCCCCACTTCTGCGAGATGAGCGACTCGTACGGCGAGAGCATCTGCTCGTCCTGGAGGAAGTCGATGAACTTGCGTCCGTCCTCGTCGCCGACGGGGCGATCGAGCGAGAACGGCGTCTCCGCCCATGCGCCCTTCACCTTGTCGAGCTTCTCCTGCGGGATGCCGGTCTCCTTCTCGAGCTCGTCGAGGGTCGGATCGCGGCCGGTGCGCGCGATCACGGCCTGCGTCGCGCGCTGCACGCGGTTGTGCGTGTCGAGCATGTGGACCGGGATGCGGACGGCGCGTCCCTTGTCCGCGAGCGCGCGGCTGATGGCATGACGGATCCACCACGACGCGTACGTCGAGAAGCGATACCCGCGCGAGTGATCGAAGCGCTCGACGGCCTTCATGAGGCCGATGTTGCCCTCCTGGATCAGATCGATGAGCGGGAGACGTCCGCGGTTGTAGCGGCGCGCGATCGAGACGACGAGCCGGAGGTTCGCCTTCACGAACTTGTTCTTCACGCGCTTGCTCATGCGCGACGACTCGCCGATGCGCTCGAGATACTTCTTGTAGCCGGGCGTGTTCGCGAGCGACTGCACCTCGGGAACGGGCGTCGTCGTGGGACGCACGACCGCGATGCCCTCTTCCTCGACGTCCTCGACCGAGACGGGCTCGCCGAGCTGACGCACGATCTCTTCGGCGTGCGCGATCCACAGACGATCCGAGTCGGCGAGACGGATCGCGCGCGCGAGTGACTCGCAGAGCGCGCGGTATTTCTTCTCCTGCTCTCGCGTCAGCTTGTTGCGCTGCTTCTTGTACGTCTTGCAGTACTTCCGGAGCTCCGGGATCTGTGGGAGGTCGATCGCCTCTTCGTCCTTCGGGAGATCTTTCTCGAGGACGTCGAGCGCGTGCTCCGCCGCCGGAAGGTACGAGAGGATCGCGCACCACTGCTCGACCTCGGCCTTCTCGACGTCGACCGCGGTGTCGAGCTCCTCGTCGGGGCCCATCACCGGGTGCGTGGCCATCTCGCGGAAGTAGCGCGCGAGCATGGAGTCGCCGCCGCCTTCGCCGCTCGACTCTTCCTTCTTCTTGCTCGGCGGGACGGGCTCGTCGGCCTCGACCTCCGCCGCGACGTCCTCGAAATCGAACTCGTCGTCGAGCACGACGAGCTCCTTCTCCGGTTCGGCGCCCGGAGCGGCAGGAGCCTCGTCTTCGCTCTCCTCGTCGACGGCGCCTTCCCCATTGGCGACATCGTTCGGAGGTGCTGCTTCGTCTTCTACGAGCGCAGCGTTGCTCTTCGACTTGCTCATCGAACCCTCGTCCTTCGATTTAGACGGTCTTCCGCGGGGCATTTGACAGATGGGGATTTCGAGGTCAGACCGTGACTTGTCGCGTCTTCAGAGAAGCGCGCCGGCCCGGTGGGGTACCCATGGTACCGAGTTCCGGAAGGCGGCGTGCGCCTGAAAAACTTTGCAAATTGCGTTCCCTCCCGGAGGGGATGTATGCCCATCTGCGTGGCAAATCCGGGGCCTGCACGATCACTGTACGCGCGCGTCGCGAACGCGGTCGTCGACAATCGTTCTCTCGGCGCAGCCATCGTCGTCGGATCTCTGATGCACGCGGCCGGCCATGCGCTCGTCGCCGCCGCCGGCGGCGTGCTTGCGCGTTCGCTCGCGGGATCCGGTGGATCAATGGAGATCCGATCGACGCCGATCAACATCGCTTTGATCGGACTTCTTGCGGCGTGCGCCAAGTTGGTTGGCGGCGTCGTCGCGTCGTGGGCCGAGGCGCGCGTGGCGGGCGAAGTGGGCGCCACGCTCCGGCTCGAAGTGCTCGAGCGTGTCATCGGTGAGCACGCGTTGCACGCTCCACGACAGGACGATCATGCCGAGGCCGCTCCGCGAGACCGAAGCGCCCCGGGCTCGTCACGCGTCCAGCGTCTTGCGTCACTCACTTCGCACGTGCACGACGTCGAGCGCGGCGTGTCGGTCGGCGTGCTCGCCGAGATCCGGGGCGCGCTCTCGATCGCGCCGCTCGTCGTGCTCCTCGTCGCAGTCGCGCCGTCGCTCGCTGGAAGCGCGGCGATCGCGCTCGTCGCGTTCGCGCTCGTCGTGTTCGTCGCGCGTCGTGCGCTGAAACGGTCGCACGCCAACGCGGCGCGCGAAGCGGAGGAGCTGCTCGGCGCGGCCGACGACGCCGTCGCGCACGCGGACGTGTGGATCACGTACGGCGCGCAGAAGAAGGTGCGCGAGCGCGTCGTGTCGCTCTCGCGCGCGGCGATCGCGACTGCGGCTCGCCTTCGCGCGAGGTC
>JADMIO011306035.1_pt1 | contig 40951 bp, 23 predicted proteins | sample 8958161 | NCBI WGS metagenome assembly JADMIO01 (sample SAMN16585339, study PRJNA669376) | soil metagenome | isolation source: Crop rotation soil | place: USA: Cullars Rotation, Alabama | collected 2011
CGCGACAACTTGTCCACGTGGAATTCTAAGCTTAGGATCCCAATGTGCTGGAAAGCGGGTACCACAACCTTTCCCACCACGGCCGCTCGGAAGCGAAGCTGGCTCAGTTGAAGGCGATCGACCAGTGGCACATGAAGCTGTTGGGCGAGTTGTTCGACGGACTCAAATCCGTGCGCGAAGAAGACGGGACTCTCTTCGACCGCACGATGGTGCTGTACGGCTCGAACATGGGCAACGCGAACACCCACGTGACGACCAACCTGCCGACGCTATTTGCGGGCGGCGGTTTCCGTCATGGGCAGCACCTCGCGTTCGACCCGGTGCACAATTACCCGCTGCCAAATCTGATGGTCTCAATGCTCCAGCGGATGGGGATCGAAACAGAGAAGTTCGCCACCTCGACCGGGACGATGCGCGGGCTGGAAATGGTTTAGAAGTCGCGGTCGGCGTGCTGCTACCATCGCGGCTAGGGCCGCGCTGTAGCCGGCCTCGTTGAGGCCGGGTCACGTAACAATTCAGTCGGAAACTGCGGCATCCAACTGTCCGCCGGATGCTTTTGTTTATGTCGTTGAATTCAGTGCGGAAGCGCTTGCGCACGGCACAGGGATTTTCCCAATCTTTTCACGTCCGAGTGATTAAAACCCCTCGGATACTTGCCTCCTGTTGAACCTCGAGATGCCGCCCTACGGCCTCTCAAAGCCCCTACACCATGACCCTACACGATTGGTTGCGACCGCATTGGTCGAAATGCATCACGCTGGCCATTGGCTGGCTCGGCGCGGCTGTCGCGCTTCAGGCCCAGAACGCCGCTACCGGAACCGTCCAAGGCCGCGTTTTTAATCCAACGAGCAAGTCCTATGTCCGCAACGCCGAGGTCCGACTCGAAGGCACCGGTCAGGTAGCGTACACGGAGAACGACGGCTCGTTCCAATTCCTGAACGTGCCGACCGGCGAGCACAGCATCACCGTTTCGTACACCGGATATAATCCCGCGAAGGAAACGTTCACCGTGGGAGCCGGCCAGACCGCGGTGCGCGAAATCAATCTGACGAGCACGGCGGAGAGTTCGACCACGACGAAGGATGGTGTCGTGCAATTGCAGGCCTTCACGGTTTCGTCGGAACGCGAAGGCAACGCCAAGGCGATCCAGGCCCAGCGGCGTGACATGAACATCATCACGTCGGTCTCGTCCGACATCTTCGGCGATGTGGCGGACGGCAACGTGGGCGAGTTCCTGAAATATCTCCCCGGTGTCGACCTCGACTACGTCGAATCCGAGCCGCGCGGGCCGCGTCTCAATGGCCAGGACGGCCAGTACGTGGGTGTTTCGTTCGACGGCATGCGCACGGCCAGCGCGGATGCGAATCGCGGCGGCGGTGCGGCGTCGCGTGCGACCAGCTTCGAGGGGTTTTCCATCACCAGCATCGAGTCGATTGAAATCAACCGCACCGCGAGTGCGGAAAACGACGCGGATTCGCCGGCGGGCACGATCAACATGAAGACGAAACGCGCCTTCGACCGGAAAGGGCGCCTCTATTCGTACAATTTCAGCGCCAGCCTCAACAGCGAGGAGTTCACGCTGCGCAAGACCGATGGTCCGCGCGACAAGCAGGATCACAAGTGGAAGCCGAACTGGATTCTGGGCTATGACGAATCGTTCTTCAACCAGAGGTTCGGCGTGCACCTGGGCTGGTCGCGTTCGTATTCGTACACCGAGCAAATCACGGAAAGCCTCGGCTACAATCGCACGGCGCTTTCCTTCGATCCGCGACCGCTGGTGATCCGGCAGCTCGATTTCAAGGATGGTCCGAAGTTCATCGGCAAGGACTCGCTCCTCGCGACGGCGGATTGGAAGGTGACGTCGCGCCTCGTGCTCTCGCTGAACATGACGTACAGCTATTACGAGGGCGAGTTCTGGAACCGCAATTTCACGTTCGTCGCCGCCAACGACAACGCGAACGCCACCGTGGCGAACGGCCGCGCCAGCATCGGCGGCGATGGCGTGACCACGATCATCGCGGATCGCGTCACGACCAGCACAGCCACCGGCAAAGGCAACACCGTCGCCGCCCTCAACAATGGCGGTGGCGGCGCTTCGAAGCTCCAGTACGTGCGCCAGTTTGCGCCGAGGTTCGAGTACAAGCTCGGCAGTCTGGTCGTGGATGGAGCAATCGCGCTCTCGAAGGCCAAGAACAACTACGAGTCGCTCGAGCGCGGTTTCTCGAAGGACGAAGGCGGCAGCGATGCGAGCAGCTTCATCGCCACGCGCTCCGGGCCGCGCGCGTGGGAATGGACCATCCGGCAGACCAGCGGAGCCGATTGGTTCGACTTGCACAGCTTCACCGGTGGCACGCGCGTGACCAACGACGACCGCACGTGGAATACCGAGAAATGGACCGGCACGCTCAACGCGCGCTACGTGGTGCCTTTCATGGAACGCTTTCCCACCATCCTCAAATTCGGCGGCAAGTGGGATGAGGAGTCGCGCAAGAATCACGACCACGGCGCAGTCAGCAACTGGTCGTATTTCGGCCCCGGTGGGAACACCGTGCGGATCAACCCCACGTTGGGCACGTGGGAAAACGCGTCGACGAGCGGCAACTGGGCCAACGTCGGTCCACAGTATATTTCGCCCAATCCGTTCGAGATGGGGACGACGAACACGTTCGCCGGCGGCGGTATCTATAATATCAAGGGACAGCTCGGCATGGCGCCGCGTCCGAGCCGCAACGAGATGTCGAACCTCTACCACGAGCACCCAGAGTTGTTCGTGAACGTCACGACGCCCGAGAATTTCTTCACCTCGTACATCAACAATGAGCGCAATTTTCGCCAGACGATCACGGCGGGTTATTCGCAGCTCGATATTCGACTGACGCCGAAGCTGCAGTTCCGCACCGGACTCCGGATGGAGCAGACCAAGAATGCGCTCACCGAATATGATCCATTGACGCGGGCGCAGGTGGCCGCGGCCGGCTACGCCGTGAATGCGCCTGGCACCAACAACGGTCGAGCCGTCACGATTCCCGGCCTGCAATATCAGTACATGAGCCAGCCGCGGGTGACTCGGTATTCGCAGTATCACAACTGGTTCCCGTCCGCCCTGGTCAAGTACCAGATCCTGCCGAACTTCGAATGGCAGGCCGGCATCAACAAGGGCATCGGTCGTCCCGCGATCGACGACCTCACGGGCCTTTGGACGGTGAATGAATCCAACCAGACCGTCACGGCGCCCAATCCGAACCTTCAGCCGGAAAAGCACCAGAATATGCAATCGCGGCTCGCCTATTATTTCGGGGGCAGGTCTCCCGGGCAGGTCTCGATTGCGGCGAGCCGGAACGAGGCGACTAACTTCGTCACGGCCCAGACCTATTCGGCCGATGAATTCGGCGTCGAGGATCCGGACTTCGCGGCCTATCGCTTCGTGACGAAGCGCAACAACGATTCGCTCACGCGCACGAAGAGCATGAGCCTCGCCTACAGCCAGACGCTCGGCTTCCTGCCCGGCGAATATTTGCGCGGCCTGAATATCGGCGGCACCTACGATCGCGTTTATACGAGCTCGAACGTGCGTCGGTTGAACGTCGCGCCGCATCGCGTCACCGGCCGCGTGGGCTATGCGTATCGCCGCTTCAACGGCTCGGTGGGCGTGATCTGGATCGATGACAAGCCCAACGATGCCACCTACGGGCGGTTCTTCGGCTCATTCACCAAGTTCGACCTCACGTTGAATTTCACGTTGACGCGCTACGCATCGCTGTACGTGCAGGGCCGCAACATCACCAACGTGAAGGACGAATGGTACGAGTCGCCCCCGGGCTCCGAGGAAGGCCGGCATGCCTATCTGCGCGGCATGGAAGAGTACGGCGCGAATTGGGTCTTCGGCATCAAGGGCACGTTCTAGCCCGCAGCGCGAGGTGGGTCGCGCACTCCGTGCGCGGCAAAATGTGAAAGCTCATATTGCCGAGCGCGGAGCGCACGGCCCACCTCGCGCTTGAGTTCCCTAGTCGGATTGCGAGCGTGGCGCGTGCCTGCTTTTCGCTGGTCCCGCCTACGCTCGCTCGCCCTTGGCGCCGCGCTCTTCGGCGGGGTCGTCGTTGCGTACGCCCCCGCACTTAGCGGCGACTTTCTTTGGGATGACGACCTGCACGTCACCGCCAACCCGGCGATTGTGGGTCCACTCGGCTTGCGGGAAATCTGGACGACCTCGCGCGCGAACTATTTTCCCCTGGTTCTGACGAATTTCTGGGTGCAGCACGCGCTGTGGGGCGTGCATCCCCTGGGCTACAAGATCGTGACGCTGGCGTGCCACGCGATGGCGGCGTTGCTGCTCTGGCGGGTATTGCGCGAACTGCGGGTGCCAGGTTCGTGGCTCGGCGCGGCGCTGTGGGCTTTGCATCCCGTGCAGGTGGAATCGGTGGCGTGGATCTGCGAGCTCAAGAACACGCAGTCGGCGGTGTTCTTTCTCGCGGCGATCCTCTCATGGCTTCGCTGGCTCGGATGTGGCCGCGAGCGTGAGCGAGTGGACGCTTCGCCACCCGCTAACGCTCGCAGCCACTCCTATGCGCTCGCGCTGGGCTGCGCTGTCCTGGCCCTGCTCAGCAAACCTTCCACGGTCATGCTACCGCTCGTGCTTGCGCTCGTCACGTGGTGGCTACGGCGACGTTTCACCGTGCGCGATCTCGTTTCGCTGATCCCGTTTTTCGCGCTCTCCGCGGTCGTCAGTGGATGGGCGATCTGGGAGCAGAAGTTTCACTCCGGGGCGCTGGGGGCCGAGTGGTCGCAGACGTGGCCCGAGCGACTCATCATCGCGGGTCGCGCGCTCTGGTTTTACCTCGGCAAGGTTCTTTGGCCCGGGGGACTGACGTTCATTTACCCGCGCTGGGCGCCGGATGCCACGGACTTCTTGGCGTACTTGCCCATCGTGACGGCGGTCGCGACGCTGGGCTGGCTGGTACGGCGTCGCGCGCAGGCGCGGCCCGCTTTTCTTGTGGCGCTGTATTTCGTCGCGATGCTCTTTCCGGTGCTGGGTTTCTTCGACGTGTATTTTTTCCGCTACGCCTTCGTCGGTGATCATTTTCAATATCTGGCGAGCATGGCCCCGCTCGCGGCGCTGGCGGCGGCGTTGGTCTCTCTCGCGCCGCGGCGGGCATCGCTCGTGGGAGGAGTCGGCTGCGCGGCCCTGGTTGTCCTAACGGCCGGTCGGTGCGCGGACTTTCGCAGCAATGAGACGCTCTGGCGCAGCACCCTCGCGCGAAATCCCGATTCGCCGATGGCGTGGGCCCAGCTCGGCGCGATCGAGACCGCACGCGCGCGGCACGCCGAGGCCATCGCATGCTTTCAGCGCGCGTTGCAGTTGAATCCACGCCATCCGGAAGCGTTGAATCACCTGGGCTGCGAATATCTGCGCGTCGGCCGCGTTGACGACGCGATTTCAGAACTGGAAAAAGCGATCGCGGCCCGCTCCGATTTCGCGGAGGCGCAGAGCAATCTCGGGCTCGCGCTGGCGCGCGCCGATCGCGCGAGCGAGGCGTTGCCGCACCTCGAGTTGGCGCAACGACTGCGACCCGACGCGCCCGAGCCGCAGGCCAACTACGCCCGGACGTTGCAGGCACTCGGCCGCGGGGCCGAAGCGCTCGAGCACTTTGCTTTCGCGCTGCGATTGGCACCGGGCCGCGCCCAAACGCACGACGAGTATGGACTCGCGCTCGCCGCGGCGGGGCGGGCCGACGCCGCCGAGGCTGAATACCGTCGCGCGATCGAACTGCAACCCGGCCTGGCGAGCGCGCACAACAATCTCGGTGTCGCCTTCGCGCAACGCAACCGACTGCGTGAGGCACTGGAGCAATTCGACGCCGCGGTGCAGCTCGATGCCGGTTATGCCGCGGCGCAGATCAATCGGGGCGGGGCGCTGACGGCGCTCGAACGTCTGCCCGAAGCTCGCGCCGCTTTCGCGCGCGCGGTGGAGTTGGACCCCGGTTCGGCCAAAGCGCACGCGTATCTGGGTCAGGTGCTGCGGGCCCTCGGCCAGGAATCGGAAGCACGCGAACAGCTCGATTTCGCCGCGCGGCTGCAGGCGTCATCGCGCTGACCTGTCGGGCTGGAAGGCGGCCGCCCTTCCGAATCCCGATTTCGGATTTTCCCGTGGCTGCGAGCGCCAGCGAGTGGTACCCGCGATCTCCGCTCGCTGGCGCTCGCATCCACGTTACGTTTCAACGGTGTCATCGTCTTGCCTGCGGATGCGCCTTCTTCCGCTCCTTTCACTTTCCGCCGCATGCTTGTTCCTCTTGACGACGAGCACCAGCGCCCAGACCGCCGGCGCGGCATCTCCAGTCGTGACGTTGCGCGGTCCCACGAGCGAGGCGTATCGCGAACCGGTCATGGCGCCCGACACGATCATCGACGCGACCCGCTGGACGAGCGCCGCGGTCGGCCCGCCGCCTGTGGGCAGCGGTGGCGTCGCGGTGGAGCTTGGACCGAAAGATGCGTCGCCCGGCGTCAACAAGGCGAAAGGCCTCGAGAACGTCACGTGGCGCGGCGGCGTCGTGCGCGGCTCGATTCCGCCGGAGTGGAGCTGGCATCGCACGCATTCGTTCGGAGGGAGCGGCGTGACGATTCACAACCACACGCACGCGACCTGGGAGTTCCTGCGCGTGCACAACGTGGAGGATGGCATCAAGCCGCGCGAAGCGCCCGAGTGGTCGAATCGCGCCACTTGGCTGTTGCGCGACTCCTACTTCACCGCGATTCGCGACGACAGCATCGAGAACGATCGATTCGAGCCGGGGACGGTGCAGGACTGTCTCTTCGACGGCGTACACACGTTTCTCAGCGAGCAAAAGGAAAGCGGGTTTCTCAACGGCGGCGGGCGCCCCGTGTCGATCGGCCCGGAGGAAGACGACACCATTCACGTCCGGCGCTGCTTCGTGCGGATTTATCCGACGAATGCCTTCGATCCGCAGGAGGACAAGTTTCCCGGCGGCGGCCGTTGGTTCAAGTGGAAGGGCGATCGCGACGGGGCGCCGCCGCCGAGCGCCCCGAACCACCAAGTCGTGATCGAGGACAGCGTATTTGCCGTGGGTGCGGTGCCGCGGCTTGGCTGGGGCAACCTGGCCTTTCCCGTCCGGACCACTTGGCGCGGCCGCAACTTCATCCTCTGGCTCGGAAAAACCGGCGGCTATGAAGGACCGCGCCCGGCGGGCGTGACGTTTCTCGAGGGCGAAGCCGCCGCCGCGAAATGGGTGGCCGTGCGCAACCAGTGGCTCAAGGCGCACGGATTGCCGGCGCAGGATTTTCCGGCCGATTACAATTCACACCTCGCGCCGGCAGAGCCGATTCCCGCTTCCAAGAATGCGCGGCGGTAGGGGTGAGCGAGTGGGCCGAAGTTGGAGCCGGGCGCTCTCGCCCCGCAGATTGTAGTTCGTGACGCGATTGGTCCGACGAGGGCGTCGGGGCTCCATCGGATCGCGCGCTGGCCGACGATCATCCACTCGTCCTGACGCAAATGTCAGCGAGGGCACGTGGCCGGCCGCGCGCTTTCGCGCATCGTTTCCCGCATGCTCCAAACCTCCAGCTCACTCGATCACTCCATTGTTCCCCTCCTGAAGAAAGCCTCTCGTTCCCGCCTCGGCGAAATCCGTGTTTCCGACGGACTGGCCGCCGACAGTTCGCTGCCGCGCATCGCGATGGTGTCGACGCACGGTTACGTCGCCGCGACCCCGCCGCTCGGCGCGGCGGATACGGGCGGACAAGTCGTCTACGTGCTCGAGCTGGCGAAGAAACTCGCGCTGCTCGGCTACCAGGTCGACATCTGGACCCGACGCTTCGAGGAACAGCGCGAGATCGAGCCCGTCAGCGAGCGCGTCCGCATCATCCGCATGCCGTGCGGCGGAAAAAAATTCATCCCGAAGGAATACCTCTGCGATTCTTTGCCGGAGTGGAACGAACACACGCTGCGCTTCATCAAGCGCCACGGCCTCGTCTACAATTTCATCAACAGCCACTATTGGGACGCCGGTCTCGCCGCCCAGCACCTCTGCACCGTGCTCGGCGTGCCGCACGTGCACACGCCGCACTCCCTCGGGCTGTGGAAGCAGCGGCAGATGGAAATGGATTTCCCGGATGGCCGCGCGGAATTCGAAAAGCGCTACAACTTCAGCCGGCGCATTGAAGAGGAGCGGCGGCTCTACGCCGATTGCGACATCGTGGTCGCGACGACGCCCCAGCAACTCGATCTGATCGTGACGGACTACGACACCCCGACGAGCAAGGTCCGCATGGTGCCGCCGGGTTATGACGACCACCGTTTTTATCCGGTGAGCGACGCCTCGCGCGAAGCCATTCGCCAGCGACTGGGGTTCAAGGGAAAGGTCGTCCTCGCGGTCGGGCGGCTCGCTCGGAACAAAGGCTACGATCTCTTGATTGACGCGTTCGCGCTCGTCGCCGCGCGCATCCCGGACGCGGTGCTGCATCTCGCCGTCGGCGGGAAAGAGATGAACGCGAGCGAGGCGGCGATCCTCATCGATCTCAAGGAGCGTGCCGCGAAATCGGATTACCGCGATCGCATCCAGTTCGGCTCATTCATCCCTGACGCAGAGCTGCCCGATTACTATCGTGCCGCCGATCTGTTTGTTCTTTGCAGTCGCTATGAGCCATTTGGCATGACGGCGATCGAAGCGATGGCCTCCGGCACGCCGACGGTCGTGACCGTCCACGGTGGCCTCTATCGCGCGCTCTCGTTTGGCCGCCATGCGCTGTTTGCGGATCCGTTCGATCGCGAAGACCTCGGTATCACCATGGCGAAGGTGTTCCGTCACCCGCGGCTGCGGCAGCGCCTCGGACGAATGGGCGCGCACAAGGCGCGCGCACTCTTCACCTGGACGGGGATCGCGCACCAACTGGTCGGCGCGGTTGAACACCAATTGACCGCCGCCGTGAGCCTCGATGATGCCGAATGGGATGAGCCGTGGAACGACGGGGATTGAGCGAACTTTGATTCGCGATTCGTCCGCCCTTTCGCACGTTCGCAGGGCTCGCCGGCAGTGAAGACACGCCCGTCTTGTCCGCCGGTGAGCTCCGTCATGAGCCAATCCGCGATCCCGACGATCAAGCTTTTCTCCTCCGATCTCGATGGGACGCTGCTCGGCAATCCCGAATCCGTCCTGCGCTTCAAGCAGGTTTGGGAAGGACTGAAGCCGGCGCAGCGACCGCTGCTCGTCTACAATTCCGGACGCACGGTGAGAGACACGCGCGCGCTCATCTCCGCGCGCCGCTTGCCTGACCCCGATTACATCATCGGCGGGGTCGGCACTGAACTGCACGATTTTCGCGCGAACCGCGACGCGCCGGAGTTCAACGCGCAGTTCGGCGACGGCTGGGACCTCGCGAAAGTGGAGGCGATCATGAGCGCGATGCCCGGGGTCGAGCGGCAACCGCCGGAGTTTCTGCATCCGTACAAGTCGAGCTGGTACCTCCATCGCGCCGAGCGCGATAAAATCGACGAGCTGCGGCGCCGGTTCGTCGAGGCGGGGCTCGATGTGCACGTGGTCTACTCGAGCCTGCGTGATCTCGACGTGCTGCCGGCGCGGGCGAACAAGGGCAATGCCCTCGCGTGGCTTTGTCGCAGTCTGAACATTCCGCTCGAGCAGGTGCTGGTCGCCGGCGATACGGCAAACGACAGCGCGATGTTCCTCCTGCCCGGCGTGCACGGCATCGTGGTGGAGAACGCGCAACCCGAATTGTTCGAGGCCGTGGTGAAGCTGCCGACGTTCGTCACGCGCAAGGTGATGGCGGACGGCGTGCTCGAGGGCCTGAAACATTTCGGCGTCGTGCCGGAGATTCCCGTGCCGCGCAGCCTGCCGGTCGCACAGCGACATCAGGTCGCGTGGCGTGGAATGCTCTTCGGCCCGGAGGCGTTTCGCACGCTGAAGCCCGACGAGCGTGAACTGATCGTCGCGGGTTACGCGCAGGCGTTGATCGCGTTGCGCAAGAATATCACGCCGCTCGGCTTCTCCGCCTGCTCGCTGGCGGACAACACCGTGACGGGCACGGACGTCAATTATCGCAGCGTGTGGGCGCGCGACGGATGTTTCACCGTCCTGCAAACGATCGAGATGGACGACCCCGATTTGCGAACGGCGCAACTCGCCACGCTGCGCACGCTGCTCGAAGCGATCGCGCCGAACGGTCAGGTGCCGGCAAACGTGCGCATCGACACGCGCGCGCCGGAGTACACGGGCGTCGGCGGCATCTGTTCGATCGACAGCGGGCTGTGGCTGATCATGGCGGCGTACCACTACGTCACGACGACGGGCGACCTGTCGTTGCTGAACGATTATGGGGGGCAGTTGCGGCGCTGCATGGAATGGCTCGCGGCGCACGACAGCAACAACGACGGGTTGATCGAAGTGCCGGAAGCCGGCGACTGGACGGATCTCTTTGGCCGGAGTTATCAGGTGCTCTACGACGAAGTGCTCTGGTATCGCGCGAACGTGTGCTACGGCCGACTGCTGGAATACCAGCAGGACTTCGAGCGCGCGGCGGATTATCTACGCCTGTCGCAACACATCGCGGGCCGCATCAAAGCCTCATTCTGGCCGTCGACCGCCGTCGATCCCAAGGCTTCGACGTTCGCGGATCGGCAGACCTCCATCGGGGACACGCAGTACCTCATCGCGGAAATCACGCCGTTCGCGTTCAACTGGCGCTGCGATGTGCTGGGCAACATCCTCGCGTTTCTCACCAACGTGATCGACATCGAGCGCGCGCGCACCGCGTTTCGTTTCATGTGGGGCGTCGGCGCGAATCAGCCCTATCCCGTCGCGAATCTCTATCCCGCGGTGCAATCCGGCGACCCGGATTGGCGTCCGTATTACACGGTGAACCTGCTCAACCTGCCCCACCATTATCACAACGGCGGCATCTGGCCGTTCATCGGGGGGCTATGGGTGCGCTACATTCACCGGCTGGGCTTGCACGATTTGGCGCGCAACGAACTCGTGAAGCTCGCGCGCGTGAATCAACTTGGTCGCGCGCGTGAATGGGAGTTCAACGAATGGGTGCACGGCATCACGGGGTTGCCGATGGGCAAGGCGTATCAAGCGTGGTCGGCCGCCGCGTATCTCCGTGCGTGTCAGGAATTGCATCTCGCGCCCGAGGATACGCGCGAGGAATAGCGGGAGCCGCGACGCCGCCGTCGGGCCCGGAGCCATTCCGCGATCCGCGGGCGGCGTGGGGCATCGCCGCTCGAGGTTTCGGCCTCCGATGAAACGTTCGGCGCTTCGTTGTCCGTGACAGAAATGTCAGCGCAAACCCATTGCTGACCGCAACGCGCCGCGCACGGTGGGCGATCCTACCGAGGCGATCGATCGTCGCCTCGCTATCTGCTGCGAAATCCATCGGCCGGTGAAGCCTGTCACCGGGACGGCATTGCCGTGCACCACGTCAACTCCCCATGAAAACTCCCAAGTTCAACCGAACCGATTGGCTCGCCTTCGTCGCGCGCGTGGTCGCGGGACTTATGCTCGCCGCGACCGCGTCCTTTGCCGCGCCAACTTCCGGCGCCGGCTCCATCCAGGGGCGCGTGTTCAATCCCGTCTCCAAGGATTACGTGCGCAACGCCCAGGTGCGCATCGAAGGCACCGACCGCGTCGATTACACCGAGAACGACGGCTCGTTCGAATTCAATAACGTCCCCGCCGGCCCGACGACGATCACGGTCACCTACACGGGCTACAACACGGCGCGCGAAACATTCACTGTGACGTCCGGCCAGACGGCCACGCGCGAAATCAATTTGACCAGCACGGCGGACTCCTCCGCGGCGAACAACGGCGTCGTGCAACTCTCCGCGTTCACGGTGTCGAGCGAGCGCGAGGGCAACGCGAAGGCGATCATGGCGCAGCGACGGGACATGAACATCACGACGTCGGTGTCGTCGGACATCTTCGGTGACGTCACGGACGGCAATGTCGGCGAGTTCCTGAAATATCTGCCCGGGGTGGATCTCGACTACGTCGAATCCGAGCCGCGCGGTCCGCGCCTGGGCGGGATGGACGGCCAGTATGTCGGCGTCTCCTTCGACGGCATGCGCACGGCGAGCGCCGATGCGAATCGCGGTGGTGGCGCCGCCTCGCGCGCGACGAGCTTCGAGGGTTTCTCGATCACCAGCATCGATTCGATCGAGATCAACCACACGGCGAGCGCGGAGAATGACGCGGATTCGCCCGCGGGCACGGTGAACATGAAGACCAAGCGCGCCTTCGACCGGAAGGGGCGGCGCGTGGGCTACAACTTCGGCCTGAACTTCAACAGCGAGGAGTTCACCTTGAAGCAGACGCCGGGGCCGGCCGACTACAACGAAATCAAGTGGAAGCCGAACTGGCAGTTCGACTACTCCGAGTCGTTTTTCAAGCAGCGCTTCGGCCTCCTGCTCAGCGCGAGCCAGTCCAATTCATACACCGAACAGATTCTTTCGAGCGTCGGATACAACGACGACACCACGGCCGCGGATCGCCGGCCGCTCGTCGCCCGGCAGATCGATTTCAAGGACGGGCCGAAGTGGATTCGCAAAGACGCGCTCCTGCTCACGGCCGATTGGAAGGCGACGCCGCGGCTCACGCTCTCGGCGAACATGGTCTACAGTTACTTCGACGGTGAATTCTGGAACCGCAACTTCACCTTCGTCGCGGCGAACGACAACGCGAACGTCAACAACGGCCGGGCGCGCGTGGGCGGCGACGGCGTCACGACGGTCATCGCCACGCGCGCCGCTTCGGGCTCGGTCAACAACGTCGCCACGCTGAACAACGGCGGCGGCAGTTCGGCGAAACTCACCTACACGCGTCAGTTCGCGCCGCGCTTTGAATACAAGGTGGGCGCCTGGGTGATCGACGGCGCCGCGGCGGTTTCCTATTCGAAGAACAACTACGAGGCGATCGAACGCGGGTTCTCGAACAACGAAGGTGGCGGCGTGGCGAGTAGTTGGACCGCCACGCGCTCGAGCCCGCGCGCGGCCGAGTGGGTCATCCGTCAGACCTCGGGCCCTGATTGGTTCAACCTGCGCAACTTCACCAGCACCGATTCGCGTTCCGGCGGCACGCGCATCACCAACGACGATCGCACGTGGGTGACGGAAAAGTGGACCGGTCTGCTCAATGCCCGCTGGGTGGTGCCGTTCATGGAGCGCTTTCCGACGACTGTGAAGTTCGGCGGCAAGTGGGACGAGGAGAGCCGCGACAACAATAATCACAGCAGCACGAACATCTGGGCCTACACCGGCCCGGGCGGCAACACGACGACGGTGAACGCGACAACCGGCGCGAACCAGAATGTGACCTTCGGCAATTGGGCCAACCTCGGGCCGCAGTTCGTCTCATCCAATCCCTTCGAGTCGGGTCGCACCGGCATCATGACAGTCTACAATATCAACGGCCAGCAGGGCATGCCGCCGCGCGTGAGCCGCAATGCCATCGCGCAGCTCTACCATGCGCATCCGGAGCAGTGGACGTACATGGGCACGCCGGAAAATTTCTACACGGACTATATCGTCAACGCGCGCGACTTTCAGCAGACGGTTTCCGCCGGCTACGCCCAGGCTGACGTGCGGCTGACCCGCAAGCTGCAGACGCGTTTCGGCCTGCGCATGGAGGAAACGCGCAACAAATTTCGCGAGTTCGATCCCTTGAGCCGCGCGGATGTGATCGCCGCCGGTTATGCGGTGAACGCACCCAACTCCAGCGCGGGCCGCCCTCGCACGCTCGCGGGCATGCAGTACCAGTACATGAGCCGGCCGAAGGCGGTGCGGAAATCGAACTATCAGGACTGGTTTCCGTCCGTCGTGCTCAAGTACCAGATTATGCCAAACCTCGACTGGCAGGCCGGCTGGAACCGGTCGATCGGCCGCCCCGCGATTGACGACCTGACGGGGCTTTTCGCGATCGATGAAAATGCCCAGCGCATCTCGGTGCCGAATCGCGAGCTGCTGCCGGAGTATCACAAGAAATTCCAGACGCGTCTCGCGTACTACTTCACGGGACGCTCGCCGGGCCAAATGAGCATCGCGCTGTCGCAGGTGAATTCGCGGAATTTCGTCCAGCAGTTCGACTTCTCGCCGGAGGAATTCGGGATCGATGATCCGGATTTCGCCAATTTCACGATTCGCTCGAAGAGCAACAGCCCGACCCCGCAGCGCTACCGGAACATGGACCTCGCGTACAACCAGACGCTCGGCTTTCTGACGAGCGAGTACCTGCGGGGAATCAACGTAGGCTTCAACTACTCACGCTCCTATGCGGATCAGCGTCGCACGGGCGTCGCGCCCCATCGCATCTCGGCGCGACTCGGCTACGCGTACCGGCGTTTCAACGGCACGTTCGCCATGATCTGGGCCGCCGCCAAACCGGAGAGCAGCACCTACGGACGCTATTTCGGCGAAATCACGAAATTCGATCTCACGTTGAACTGGAAGCTGACCCGCTTCGCCTCGCTCTACGTGCAGGGTCGCAACATCACGAACATGGTGGACCGCTGGTACCAATCGCCGCCCGGCACCGAGGAAGGCAGCAACGGCTACATGCGCGCGATGGAGGAGTACGGTGCGAACTGGGTGTTTGGGGTGAAGGGGACGTTCTGAGGGCGAGAAGGGACTGAAAGGGACCGAAGGGACGCAAGGGACCCAAGGGACACTCACGCGACTCCTGCGTCGCTTTCGTCCCTTGGGTCCCTTGCGTCCCTTCGGTCCCTTTCAGTCCCTTTCTCGCGCTTGAAGTACCCCGCCCAAATTCCGAGCGTGGCGCGTGCCAGCTTCGCGCTCGTCCCGCCTACGCTCGCTCGCCCTCGGGGCGGCGCTCGTCCTCGCGCTCTGCGCAGCGTACGCGCCTGCGCTGCGCGGGGATTTCGTCTGGGATGACGATCTCCACATCACGGCGAATCCGACGATCATCGGCCCGCTGGGGTTGAAGGAAATCTGGACGACGGCGCGGGCGAATTATTTTCCCCTCGTCCTCACCAATTTCTGGCTGCAGCACGCGCTCTGGGGGCTAAACCCCTTCGGCTACCACGTCGTGACGCTCGCGTGTCACGCGCTCGCTGCCATCCTGCTCTGGCGCGTGCTGATGGCGCTCCGCGTTCCGGGCGCGTGGCTGGGCACGGCGCTGTGGGCGCTGCATCCCGTGCAGGTCGAATCGGTCGCCTGGATCTGCGAGCTGAAGAACACGCAGTCCGCGGTGTTTTTCCTGGCGGCAATCCTGTTCTGGATTCGCTGGATCGAGCGTGGCCGCGAGCGTGAGCGAGTGGATGATGGGCCACTCGCTCACGCTCGCAGCCACGCATATACGTTCGCGCTCATCGGCAGCCTGCTGGCCATCCTGAGCAAGCCCTCGACCGTCATGCTGCCAGTAGCGCTGGCGATCGTCACGTGGTGGCTTCGTCGACGTTTCAGCGCGCGTGACTTCATTCCGCTGATTCCGTTTTTCGCGCTGTCCGCGCTCGCGGCCGGCTGGACAATCTGGGAGCAGAAATATCACTCCGGCGCGGAAGGCGAGGCCTGGTCGCAAACGTTGCCGGAGCGCGTGGCGATCGCCGGACGCGTCGTGTGGTTCTATCTCGGCAAGCTGGCGTGGCCGGAGCCGCTGATCTTCATTTATCCACGCTGGGAAGTTCACGGCGCGAACCCCTTCGCCTATCTTGGCACCGTCGCCCTGGCACTCGTGTTCGCTGGCCTCTGGCTGCGACGCGATTTGTCGGCGGTGCGCGTCACGCTCGTCAGCGCGCTTTATTTTGTCGCGCTGCTGTTTCCCGTGCTCGGCTTTTTCAGCGTCTACTTCTTCCGCTATTCGTTTGTCGGCGATCACTTTCAATACCTGGCGAGCATCGGTCCGCTCGCGCTGGCCGGCGCCGGGATCGCGCAGTTGGCCGGCAAGTTTGCGCGCATCGTCGGCGCGGTCGGCTTGCTCTCGCTTGGCCTGCTGACGGCGGGGCAGGGACGCGTTTATCAAGACCGAGTGACGCTCTGGCGGGACACCCTGGCGAAAAACCCGTCGGCGGTGATGGCTTGGCTCAATCTCGCGGACACGTACGCGCAATCGAAACAATACCCGCTCGCGATCGCCACCTATCGTCGTGCGCTCGAGCTACGTCCGACCGATCCCGACGGCTGGAATGACTTGGGCAACGTCATGTCGCTCGTCGGCCGCCCCGCCGAGGCCGTCACGCACCTCGAGCGCGCGCTGGCGCTAGCTCCACGCAACCCCGACGTGCACAGCAATCTGGGCAACGCGCTCCGCGCGCTCGGTCGCTCGAGCGAGGCGATCGCGCACTATCGCCGCGCGCTCGAACTAAAGCCGGATCACGTCGAGGCGCTGAACAACCTCGGCGCGGAGCTGGCCGAAACCGGCGCGGTCGAGGAGGCGCTCCCGTACTTTCAGTCGGCGCTGCGCACCAACCCGAAGCACGCCAGCGCGCACGACAACCTGGGCAATGCGTTGCGGCGGCTCGGTCGTTGCGACGAGGCGATCGCGGAGCACCGCGCGGCACTGAAGCTGCAGCCCGATTTCGTCGAAGCGCAGGTCAATCTCGGTCGCACGTTGCTGGCGGCCGGACGTGAGGTGGAAGCGCTCGCGCAATTCGAACGCGTGCTGCAGGCGAAGCCCGACTCCGTGGTCGCACGCAGTGCGTATGCGTCCGCGCTCGCGGCCGCTGGAAGGAGCGACGACGCGCTGGCGGCGCTGCGGCGCAGCGTGGAGCTTTCGCCTGATTCGGCGGAGGCGCACCAGAATTACGGCGTCGCCCTGGCCCAGCAGGGTCGCGTCGAGGAGGCGGTCGCCCAGTTTGAAGCGGCGGTGAAGCTCGAGCCGCAGTTCGTGATGGCGCGCGTGAACCTGGCGAACGCGCTCGGCTCCCGCAGCCGCTGGTCGGAAGCGATTCCGCATTTGCGCGCCGCGCTCGACATTCGGCCGGACCAGCCGGCGGTGCACGCGCAGCTTGGCGTCACGCTCGTCAACGCCGGCCGGCTCGACGCCGCCGTGCCCGAATTCGAAACCGCCCTGCGTCAGGATCCGAACTCGGCCGAAGCGCACAACAACTTCGGCCAGCTCCTTCGCGCACTCGGTCGCAACCGCGAGGCGCTGGAGCATTTCGAACGTGCGGCCGAGCTGCAGCGAACGCGGCGGTGAAGTTCCGTGCCGGATACCTTGGGAACCGCTAATGAACGCTAATCGACGCTAAAGTTTTCAGATTGCGGGCTCGTCATGCTGAGATCCCGAAGCAATCGCTTTGCGGATTGCGCGGTGCCGGCAAAGACCCCTGGCTGCGAGCGCCAGCGAGCGGATTGGCTCGAGCGACGGAAATCCGCTCGCTGGCGCTCGCAGCCACAATGGCGCTGATGAACGTGAGCCAGTGCGGGGTTTGATTAGTGTTCATTAGTGTCTATTAGCGGTGGCCGGTTTGGTCGCATGATAAGCAGCGCAACCGAGAAACAGGCTGGCCCGCGGCTGGATTTTTTTCACGCTGAGCCATCGATTCCCACCTCGAGATTCGCGAAACGGACGACCAGCTTCACGTCCGCCAGGGCTCGGCGAAATCGGCCGCCATTGCCTTGCTGCCGGCGGCGTTGGGCGTGGGTGTGCTGTGCCTCACGCTGGCGCATGGCGGACTGCCCAGTCCACGCAGCTATGGTCATCTGCTCGGCGGCTACGGCACGGGCTGCGTGGTGGCGGCAGGGTTTCTCGTGCTCGCGGCGGGCGGAGCGGTGGTCTACGGCTGGAACACTTCGGTGATCCTCGATCGCAAGCGGCGCGTGGCATCGCGCCGCGAGGGAGTCGGCCCGTTGCAACGCGTCGAGTCGCGCTCGCTGCGCCGGCCACACGGCGTGTGGGTCGAAGCAGTGGCGACGACGGAGCGTGGGAAGCCGGTGACGCGCCACGACGTCACATTGAGTGGCGAGGGCAACGCCCTCGTGCTGGCCAAACTCTGGAGCGAGGAGGACGCGGGTGCCCTGCGCGAACGTGTCGCGCAGTTTCTCGCGCTCTCGAGCCCGCGACCGATCGCCGCTTCGTACCCGACGCGACCGGCAACGCGTGTGCCCGTCGTGCTCATCGATTTGACCGACCATCTCGTCACACTGCACGTGGCCGACCAGACGGCGCAGTGGCAGCGCTCGGCCGTCCCGCGCGCATCCTTGACGGCGCTCGTGCCGGCGAAGGGGCCGGGCGAGATTTCGCTCCTCGATGCGAAAGGAGGGGTGTTGCTGCATTGGGATCGTTACGACGCGGACATTTGGCACGCGCTCGCAGCGAAGGAGTTCGAATTGCGGGCCCTTTTCCCCAAAGGCCTCGAAATTAAGGGCGGAGCAGACGCGTAATTTGTAGCAGGGTGGGGTCGCCGACCCCCGCTCGTTTTGATTCCGAAATAGAGGCGGCGGGTTCGACGCGCCCGGCCGTACATTCAAGGTGTTATCGATCTTCGCATCCTTGCCGCCGCGGGCGCGTCCGTTCATCAATTGGAAACTCATGCCCCGGCCTCTTTTGATTTTCTTCGTGCTCGTCACTTTCGCCGGGTCGGCGCGCGCGGAACCGTCGCTCGAGACCTTCCGGCGCGACATCCAGCCAATCCTCGCGAAGTACTGTTTCGATTGCCACGGCAATGGCGTCGACAAGGCCGGCGTGCGGCTCGACAGCTTTGAAAGCGCGGCTGAGCTCGGCGATCACAAGCTGTGGTGGCGCGCGCTGAAGAATGTTCGTGCCGGCGTCATGCCGCCGGCGGACGAAGAACCGCTCCCTCCCGCCAAGGCGGAGAAGCTCATGCAATGGATCAAGCGCGATGCGTTCGGGCTCGACCCGGCGAAACCGGATCCGGGGCGGGTCACGGTGCGGCGGTTGAACCGCGTGGAATATCGCAACACGGTTCGTGATCTGACCGGCGTGGAGTTCGACACGCAGAAGGAATTTCCGGCGGACGATACGGGCTACGGTTTCGACAACATCGCTGATGTCCTGACGATCTCGCCGATGCTGCTCGAGAAATACCTCGATGCGGCGCAGAGCATCGTCACGCAGTTCGTCCCGGCCCAGCCGCGCGTGGTGGCGGAGAACCTCGTGGCCGGCAAAAAATTCGCGACGGTGAAAGTCGACACCAAGCTGCCGGCCGAGCTCACGGTCACTCCTGCCCCGGCGCCCCCGACGACGGGAGGTCGCACCAAGCGCACGGCTGCCACGCCCGGCGTTCCGCAGCGGCCCGTGCCGACTTCGCGGGACGGCGAGACGCTCGATCTCTCGTATTACACGCCCGCGACCGTGACGGCGACGCACCACGTCGAGCACGCCGGCAAGTACCAGGTCGCGCTCGATCTTCGCACCGTCGAGCGTTACGTCGAAGATCAGTTCGATCAGAACAAGTGCCGGCTCAAGTTCTCCGTCGACGGCGAGGTGCTGCTCGAGCGTGAGTTCCTGCGGGAGGGCGGTCGGAAGTTCGAGTTCCCGTTCGACCGCGAGTGGACGGCGGGCGACCACGAGTTGAGCGTGGAGATCGAGCCGGTCACTCCGGCGAAGCCGCAGATTCGCAGCCTGCGCCTGCAGTTGAACGGTGTGCTCGTACGCGGCCCGCAGGCGCAGGAGTTCTGGGTGAAGCCGAAGAATTACGCGAAGGTGTTCCCCCACGACGCTCCGGCCGATCTCGCGGGGCGCCGGGCGTACGCGCGGGAACTGTTGGAAAAATTCGCCACGCGCGCGTTTCGCCGGCCGGTCGATGCCGCCACGCTCGATCGGCTCGTCGCGCTGGCCGAGAGCACGTTCACGCAACCGAAACATCCGTTCGAGGCGGGCATCGCGCAGGCGATGGTCGCCGTGCTGGGTTCGCCGAGCTTCCTGTTTCGCGAGGAACGCACGCTGCCGTTGCTCCCCGGGCAGACTTTTCCCGCGATCGATGAGTACGCGCTGGCGTCGCGGCTTTCGTACTTCTTCTGGTCGTCGATGCCTGACGACGAGCTGTTCCGGCTCGCGCGCGAGGGCAAGCTGCGCGCGAACCTGCCGGCGCAGGTGCACCGCCTGCTCGCGGATTCGCGCTCGCGCGAGTTCGTGCGTAATTTCACCGGCCAGTGGCTGCAGGGCCGCGACGTCGCGAACGTGCCGATCACCGCGCTGGATGTTTTCCTGCGCGACAACCCGAGCCCGGAATACGAAGAGGCGCGGCGCACCTTCCGCCGACTCGGCGGACGCGGCGGACGCACCAGCAACCGCAGCGCGGAGGACGCCGCCGCGATCGCCAAGGCCCGCGCCGTGTTCGAGGCGTTCAACAAGCAACCCAAGCCCGAGCTGACCGGCGAGCTGCGCCGCGCGATGCAGGAGGAGACCGAGATGGCGTTCGCGTACCTCCTCCGGGAGGACCGCAGTATCCTGGAACTGCTGGAGAGCGACTACACCTTCCTCAACGAAGAGCTGGCGAAGCATTACGGGATCGAGGGCGTATCCGGACGCCAGATGCGCAAAGTCACGCTGCCGCCCGACAGTCCGCGCGGCGGCGTGCTCACGCAGGGCACGGTGCTCGCGGTGACATCGAATCCCACGCGCACGTCGCCGGTGAAGCGCGGCGTCTTCATCCTCGACGCGATCCTCGGCACACCGCCGGCGCCGCCGCCACCCAACATTCCCGCGCTGGAGGACGTCGCGCCGGCCGAGAAGCTGCGTGCGATGACGCTGCGCGAATCGATCGCGTTGCATGCGAAGGAGCCGTTGTGCCGCTCGTGCCACAATCGCATGGATCCGCTCGGCCTCGCGCTGGAAAACTTCAACGCGATGGGCCGCTGGCGCACGAGCGATCTCGGCCAGCCGATCGAGACCGCGGGGAAATTGATCACCGGCGAGACGTTTGCCGACGTGCGCGAGCTGAAGCACGTCCTCGCGACGGCCCGGCATCGCGATTTCTACTATGCTTTCAGCCAGAAGCTGCTCACCTACGCCCTGGGGCGGGGCGTCGAATACACCGACACGACGGCGGTCGACGCGCTCGTGGCGCAGCTCGAGTCATCGGGCGGCCGGCTCTCCGCGCTCTTGCAGGGCATCGTGAATTCCGCAGCCTTCCAACAACGTCGCGATGCGAACCCCTCCGTGATTGGCGCCCTGAGCGCGAACCCATGAACACCTCCTTTTCTTCCGTCACCCGCCGTCACTTCCTGCGTGGAATCGGCGCTTGCGTGGCGCTGCCGGCGTTCGCCTCGGTGCTGCCGCGGCGCGCGCTCGCCGCGACTTCCGGCGGCCCGTTGGCCACGACCGCGTCCGGGGCGCCGCTTCGCACCGCGTTCGTGTTTTTCCCCAACGGCGCGATTCCCGCGCGCTGGTGGCCGGACGGAGGGGAACGTGATTTCACGTTCAATCCCACGCTCGCCCCGCTCGAGCCCGTGCGCTCGCACGTGCAGATCCTCGGCGGCCTCGATCACCTCAACGCCCGCGGCCTCGCCGACGGCGCCGGCGATCACGCGCGCGGCAATGGTGTGTTCCTCACCGGCGTGCGAATCAACAAGAGCGCGACGGACGTGCGCGCGGGCATCTCGATCGACCAGGTGATTGCGAAAGAAGTCGGGCACCTCACGCGGTTTTCCTCGCTGGAGCTCACCTGCGACGCGAACCGGCAATCAGCCGGCTGCGACTCGGGCTATTCGTGCGCGTATCAGTACAACATCTCCTGGCAGTCGTCCACGACTCCGATGACGCCCGAGAACAACCCACGGCTCGTGTTCGAGCGGCTCTTCGGCGCGGGTCCGCACGGCGAGCGCGCGGCGAACGCGCAGGCGCGGCTGATGGCGCGCCGCTCGGTGCTCGACTTCGTGATGGAGGACGCGCGGCGTCTCCAGCGCCGCCTCGGCCGGCCGGATCAGGAAAAGCTCGATCAATATCTCACCGGCGTGCGCGACATCGAGGCGCGTATCCAGAAGGCGGAGGCGTTTGGCCCGAATGTCGATCCGGCCCAGCCGACGCCGGCGGGAATTCCGCAGAACCACGCGGAGTATGTCGATCTCATGTATGATATGATGCTGATCGCGTTCAAGACGGACTCGACGCGCGTGGCGACCTTCGTGCTCGGCCATGACGGCGACAACCGCTCGTTCACGCAGATTGGAATTTCCGAGGGACATCACGATCTTTCGCATCACCAGAACAACGAGGAGCGCATGGACAAGATTGCGCAGATCGATCGCTGGTACGTGGAGCGCTTCGCGGCGTTCCTGCGCCGGCTGGAGGCGACGGAAGACGTCGACGGCAAGTCACTGCTGCACAACTCGCGCATCCTCTACGGCAGCGGCAACGCCGACGGCAACCGCCACACCCACGAAAACCTCCCCCTGCTCCTCGCCGGCGGCGGCGGGGGCGCGCTCACGCCCGGCCGCTACGTGCAGCACGGCGCGAAGCCCTTGAGCAATCTCTTCCTCGATCTCGCGGATCAGGCTGGCGTGAAAACGCTGGAGCGCTTCGGCGATTCGACCGGGCGGTTGGGCAATGTTTAGACGACAAATATGAATTCAGACATTGGTCGCAGGGTAGGGCGAATCGCCGTGCTGTTCATGGTTTCGTCCGCCTGCTTCGCCCAGACGCCCGCGACACCCGAGCCGCTCCTGCCTGGCGGCATCGTCGTGCCGCTCTATCCGCCCGGCTCGCCGTATTTGAAGGCCGATCGCGTGGGCGAGGCGGAGAAGATCACGCGCAGCGGCGGTCGCGTGCAGAATATCGTCAACATCCACAACCCCTCGATCGAAGTCCACGCGGTCGGCGGTGGCCGCAACACGGGCACGGTCGTGATCGTCGCGCCGGGCGGCGGGCACCGGAACCTGGTCGCGGGCAGCGAGGGCACGGACGAAGTGGCCTGGCTTTATGGATACGGGGTGAGCACGGTCATCCTGCGCAACCGGCTCGCGCGCGCCGACGGCTACGATCTCGAGAAGGACGCGATGCGCGATGCGCTCGAGGCGGTGCGGCTCGTGCGCTCGGCCGAGTGGAAATTCGATCCCGCGAAGATCGGCATCATGGGATTCTCGGCGGGGGCGGAGCTCGCGGCGTGGACGGGCGTGTTCTTCGAAAAATTCGACAACGAAAACAAGTCCGCGGGCGGCCCGCTGGCGAATGTTTCCGCGCGGCCCGATTTCGTCGCGCTCGTTTACCCGGGGCCCACGCCCTTCGCGCGCGGCGCGAATCCGGCGATTCCGCTCAACGCGCCGCCGAGCTTCATCACGTGCGCGGGGGTCGGCGACAAGGGCCACGCCGTGTGGGCGGATGAGTACTTTGCCGCGATGCTGAAAGCCGGCATCCCGAATCTCGAAATGCACATCTACGCCAACGGCGGCCACGGCGGCGGCCTGACCGATCGCGGCGGCACTCCGTTTGGCACCTGGCCGATGCGCTTCATCGACTGGGCGCGCGACCTGGGCTTCCTCGGCAAATCCGGCGTGGAAACGAAAGCGGCGCAGGACGTGGCGGCGTTCGTGAAGAAGGGGAAGTAGGCGGCCGGATTGGCCGCGAAAGAACGCAAAGAGCGCAGAGAACGTAACCCTTTGCACTCTTTGCGTTCTTTTGCGGCAAGAATGATTGGGGTTAGCGGCCAACTGCCGCCGTCTTCGCCTTCCAGTCGACCGTCACCGTCGTCCCATCCGCAAACGTCGCGCGCTCGACCGAGAAATCCGCGTCGAGAAACTCGTGATTCACCATCGCCTGCAACGCCACGCGTTGGTGCAGCGCCGTCATCTGATCGATCGCCGCGCGGTCGCGATCGATCGTCGTGAGGCTCGCGCGCGGGAAGCCGCCATTCACCATGCCGTAGAGCCAGTTTGGCCGATCGCCGCGGTTCATGCGCGCTTCGCCTCCACCCGAGGTGGGCGAGTAGGGCGTCATCACGGCGTCGTGGTATACGAGGCTAAAGAGCGGCACGGGAATGCCGGCTTTGCCGGGGCCGAGTGACGACGAGTAGTCCGTGTACGGCACCGTCCAATCGCAGCCGGCTTCGGTGCCGACGGTGCCGAGGTTCTCGCGCGCCCAGCGGAAGAGTTGCGCGATTTCCCGCTTGGCCTCGGTGCGCGTGGTCGGATGCGCGAGGTTGAAATCCTGATCCGGCGGGACGTACCCGAAGACGTCCAGGTAGCTGCCGTCGGGATGTATGTCGTGCGCGAAGATGCCACCGTAGTTCTTCTTCACATGGCCGAGCATGAAGCGGGCGTTCAGATACGTCTGCTTGCCGCCGTCCCACGCGGTGAGAAACGACAGCGGGCCCTCCTTGAACGAGCCGAAGCGCGTGCCGGGAAACAGCGTCGGCGCGCCGCCGGCGGTCTCCTCGTGCACGGCGACGTCCGGCGTGTACGAAGGCGCATCGACGTAGTAATCGCGATACTGGTCGTGCAGGGTGAACGTGTATCCGAGCTCCCGACACGTCTCGGCCAGCAGCTTCATGCCGGCGTAGCCTCCGGGCTCGGGGGCGACGGGCAGCACGTCCGGGTGCTGGCGATCGTAGCCGAGGCGCGGCCAGCCCGTGACGACGAGGTTGAAGCGCGCCAAGCCCCTTGCCTTGAGCTCGCGCACCTGCTGCGCCCGCTCCGCGAACGGTGTCATCGGATGATTCTTCGCGGGATCGGTTTTGCTGTAGAGACGGCTTTCGGGAACGATGTTGCGCAGCACGCTCACGCGCGCCTCGGTGGTGCCGATGAGCGAGGCGACTTTGGGCGAGCGCGCGATTTTCTCCGTGAGTGGCACCCAAAGCCCGCTTTCGATCGCGTGCGCGCGATAGCGCCTGGCGAGATCGACGTAGTTGCCTTTTGCGAATAACACGAAGCGTCCGCTGCGCACATAGCCGAGGCGTCCGAGCTGCGCCCGCCAGCGCGGGCCGATCACGGTCGGTCCGCCTGCGGGATGACTCCATTGATACGCGGCGTCGTCGGGCGTCTCGACGATCACCATCATCGCCGAGGCGCCGCGCTGGAAGCCCCACCACGCTTGCGACCAGCACTCGACGACATCGCTCTGGATTTCACTCGTGTCGTTGCGGTATTCGTCGTCGCTCCGGATCGGGTTGTACGCGTGCGGCCAGGCGCGCGGGAGCAGGATGCCGCGGTAGTGGTTCAACACCGTGTAGTCGACCGCGCTCGCGTCGAGTGCGCCCGGCCAGTCGAGCTGGCGCACGACCGCGCCGTGGCTTTCGTCGGCGGCAATGGTGAAGATGAGTTCCTCGGCGGCATCGAACGTGAGCGTGAGATGGAGCGGCAGTGAAATCGTCGGAGCGCCGCTCGCATCGACGGCCTTCCAACCGTCGAGCGTGATGCGCACGCCGGTGCGTTCGCCGCTGTCGAAACGGGCGACGTCGATGTGGGCTGCGCTCGCGAGGGCCACGGCAAACTCGCTGCCGGTCGTGGTTTTGAGCCATAGTTCGCGTGCCGCGGGGCGCACGGCCCACGCGCTATTGCCCGCGTCAATCGTGAATCCGAGGGTCGTGGCGTCGAGACGCACCGTGTGTTGGCGGCCGGCGATGGTCCAGGCGGCGCCGGCCGACGTGACCTCGACCCGCGGCGCTCCCCATTCCGCGCGCGGCAACGCGGCCGGTTGAGCTGCAAGCGAGGCGGCCGCTCCGAGAAGAGAGATGAAATGACGGTGCATGGCGCGAGGTGGGCGGTAAGCGAAGGGATCCCTTGGATTTGCGCATTTTTGCGCCGCGGTGGCGGCTAAAAAACGCTCGGGCGTGAACGACTGGCTAAAGAATCAACCCTAGCCGCCGTCGCTTTACTTTGCCGCTCGAAGCTCTCTAGCTCGCCCCTTATTGCGATGGTCCTCTCTCGCCCCAGCAATCCGTCGCCCCAAACCAAACCGGCGCGCGCAACGCCGGAGGATGATGTCCCGTTCGCGGTGCTGATCGACGACGATTCCGTGTCGGCGAACGTGCTCCGCAGCCTGATGGCCGAGGCGGGTTTCGTCGAAGAGCTCCAGGTCATTTCCAGTGCCGAGGTCGCCCTCACCTATTTCAGCGCGCTGCGGCCAGGTCGGGGATCCAGTTTGCAGATGGTGTTTCTCGATCTGGGGTTTCCGCAGGGCAACGGTTTTGAAATCCTCCGCGCCATCCGCGCGAACCCGGCGAGTGCTGGGCTTTACGTCATCGTTTTCACGGGTTCCGAACACCGCGAGGACAAGGACGATTCTTTTTCGCTCGGGGCGGATGCGTACCTGAAAAAATTTCCGACCGTCGGCGAGATGAAGACGCTGCGCGAGAATTTCGCGTTGCGGAATAGCTAGCGCGTCGCCGCGGCCTCGCCGCCGCCGTGGTGATCAACCCACCAAAAAGCCGCCGAGAGACCTCGGCGGCTTTTGGGACGAGCAGTGGGCTCGCTGAAATGAATCAACGCCAGTATCCGCGAATGTACACGTAGTTTCCGCCGCGGTGCTCCCAATGCGGGCGAACGTACGCGTGATAACGCGGCGGCGGGACTTCCCAGTGACCGGGCACCCACTCGTAGCGGCGACCGTAACCGGTGTAGGCGTAGTAGCCTTCGACCCAGATGGCGTTGGGTGCCGGCTGGGCGACGACGACTTCGCGCACGACCGGCGCGGGCGGCGGAGGCGGCGGTTCCTGTGCGACATAACTCGTGCGCGCGTCCGCCTCGGTGTAGACCGTGCCGCGCTGGTGGTCGGCGGCGTTGCCCATGGTGGCACCGGCGATGCCGCCGGCGACCGCGCCGATTGCGGCGCCGCTGGCCGTGTTACGGCTGCCATGGTTGTTGCCAATGATGCCGCCGATCAAGCCGCCGGCCAGGGCACCACCGACCGCTCCCTGCTGGGTGTTCGGGCCGGTGCCCGCGCAGCCGGAGAGCAGCGCGGCGAGGGCGACAGACGCAGTGAGAACATGTTTCGGGTTCATAAGAGGTATAGATCAGGTTGGGTGGGGATCGTTCCGCCGAAACGCGGTAACGCGGCGAGGAGCCGTTACCTACAAATTCGCGCGGATGTGAAACGAAGTGATTTAGATTTCAGAAACGTGGGTGACTTCCACCACGCGTGCATCGCGGAAAGTCACCACGAGGGAATTGGCGGCGAACGTGTCGCGCGCCGCGGGATCGACGCGCTTCGTCACGACGACTTCGCGCTGTCGTGCCGCATCGAATACGACACGCCGGCAGAAACCCGCGCGCAGGAATTCGAGATCGGCAGGCGCGATATTCTCGTAGACCCACATGCCGTTCGTGGCGGAGTCGACGATGCCGTCGGCGGGAAAGGTCGGCTTGCCCAGCGCGAGGTAAACCATTTCCGGCGTGAAGCCCGGTTCGACCACCCGGTGATCGATTCGCTCGCGTACGGCGGGCTCGAGCGTCGTGGCGGTGACGGGCCCACGATGGCTCGCGCAACCGGCCAGTGCTGCCACCACGGCGGCGCCGGTCAGGAGGGCGGGGAGTAGACGAGTTTTCATGGCGGCCCTGTCGACAGGCCGCGCCGGAGCTCGTTGTGTAAAATTCCTCTGAGGCGCGCGCTCGCCGGTACGTAGGATACCGGCCCGATGCGAGATGGGAGAAAACCCGAAACGTGACTTACGGCGCGGTTTCGCCCTTGTGCAGAGTCGGCGGGGCCGCATGGGGCTGGCAGTACCGATGGGAGTTCGCGACGGCGAGTTTGCGATCGAGATCGACGTCGTTGCGGCTGGTGCGGCGCCCCCAGGCGAAAACCCTTTCGAAGAGCGGGAGCAGTCGGCTGTGCTTGATTTGCTCCAGGAAGTAAACCTCGTGCTCCTTCTCCTTCATGCCCATCTCGTAGAGCGCGGTGTCGTGTTCCGAGACGCCGAGCTCGTGAAAATAGTGCATCATCACGAAGTACTCGCAGACGTTGCCGCTCTCGAGCTTGCCGGCGAAAAAGTAAGGCATGAACCAGCCGAGCACGTGACAGCTCGCGCCGATCAGTTTTCCGATGAGGTAGTATTGGATTTCGAAAAGCCGGTTCACCGGAATATCGTATCGTCGCATGAGGCCGAAGACAGTGCGGCGGTGACCCCACTCATCGTCTTCAATTTGCTTCACCGCTGCCTTTGCTTGCGGGTCGCGCAGCGAACTCGCATGACCGACGTAGGCAAACGACGCGGCCATCTCGGCGGAGTAGGCGCGTTGCAGCAGGCGAACCAGCGCGGGATGATTCAGCTTCGGCGCAGCGGGAGCGACCAACGGGGTGGGCATGCCACCAGGGTGGTGGGTTGGAACAGAGGCGTCAGCGACAATGCGCTGGCCGGGGCCGCAAATTCGCGCGGCGAATATCCCGGCGACATTCGTTAATAACCCGCGTCGCCCTGCTCGGCAGAGCAGGGACGATGAGACGATTTCGTCCGCGAGGTCCCGTCTCTCCCGAGACGGGCCACGGCCCGAGACTACTTCCCTTTGCTCACGCCCAGCCCCTCCACGTTCACGTCGAGGAGGTGGTTCGAGCGGAAGCCCCAGATGCCGTCGGTATTCAGCTCGGACTTCGGTGCGGAGTGGACCACCGTGCCGTTGACCACGAAATCGACTTTGTCGGCGCCGACGCGGACTTCGAGCGTGTTGACGGATTTGCCGCTCTCGTCGGGCTTTTTCACCGCCGCATTGACCACCGCGCCGTTCCGCCCGGCGCCCTCCAGGCCTTTGAACGCGGCAGTGGTCGAAGCGCCACTGCGGGTCTTCACCAGCCATGCGCCGTTCTGCGCGACCATGAAGTAGGTGTACTTTTGGTCAGCGCCCTCGAGCGCGCTGCCGCCGAAGATCAGACCGTAGAAATTCGTGTGCCCGCTTGGCTTGTTCAATGTGAACGTGCCCTTGAGCGTGTACGTGCCCGAAGCGGTGTTGCCGGGCTTCCAGAACACGGCGGCGGACGGCGTCTCGACGTGGAAGCCGCTGCCGGCCGTCACAATCTTCACCGTGCCCGCCGCATCGGGATCGGAGGCGCTGGTGCTTTTGTCGATGCGTTGTTTCCAGCCCGTGGGGACGGTTTGCGCGCTCGCGGCGGCGGTGGCGAATATACTGACGAGGGTGAGGGTAAGAAGGCGCTTCATGGTTTTGGGGGGCAACAGTCTGTAATCAAGCTGACGTGAGAGGCGAAACAAAAGACATTCAAGCCGCCCGGTTGATATCATGGGCGCGGGATGTCGAGTTGCCGACAGATCGCGCGAACTGTGCCTTCCTTGATTTCGCGGTGGCGAGGCACAGGTGCGACCTTTTCCCTCATCCGATTCGACCAGAGCGTGTGGGCGCCACCCTCACGGACGAACACACACCCATTCGCACGCAAGTGGCGCTCCAGCTCGATCAGCCTCACGAGCCGACGAGTCGTAACGCCTCGCGCAGCGTACCGGCCGTTGGGCTCGAGCGAGCGGCATCGCGATGGTAGTCCATCACCAACTTCAACGCGTCGGCGAGATTCACGCGCGCCTCATCAAGGGTTTCGCCTTGAGAAAAAATCTCCGGCATTTCTTCGAACCGGCACGTATAGCCACCCTCCGGCGCTGGTTCGAATACCGCCGTGAGCGTGACCTTGGGCCAAGGCGAACGCGTCGAATCAGGCGACCCGTACCGCGCGGGCGCCTCTTGCAGCATCCCACTCTCGCGGTTTACTTCATCCGAAGACTCAAGATGGGCGATAATTTCGCGACGTTCGATCGGCGATAGCTGACGAAGCGCCGCAAGTAATTCCGATTTGCGCATCCGGTGACCTTACTGCCCGGGAACGGTTGATTCAAGCCTCACACCAATATCGACGCTTCACTCTGCCTGTCGGACGGTGCTGGGTCACGGGCTGCGACTGACAAACACCACGTACATGTTCGCCGCGCGCGGGGCGCCGTCGTTGTTCGAGCCGAGCGTGAGGCTCTCGTCCTTTTCCGCGTGACGCGTGAAGAGCGACATGGCGCGGCCGTTGACGCTCAGCGCGCGGTTCGCGGGCTGAAACTGTTTCGCGAGCCACGCGGGCACGGGCACGCGATCATCATGCGCGATTGTCACGGTCGCGCCCGCGGGCACGGCGAGTTCCATCAAGTCGACCGCGCTGTAGCGCTGATCTTCGTCCGCGACCTGCACCCAGTCGGCGCCGGCCAGGTCGGCGGGCAAGCTGGTGAACGTGTAGTCGCGGTCGATGTAAACGTTGCGGCCATTCGCCGCGCCGAGCTCAACGTGCACGATCGCGGCTTGCGGGCCGGTGTAGTTGAATGTCCGGATGAATTTGCCCGCGGTCGTCGCGGCGGCTGGCCCAGCGCCCGCCTGGTTCGATTTCGCCGGCGCGCTCTTGAAATCGGGATGCGCCGGAGCCGTCGGCGGCAATTTCACGGCAGGCGACACGGGCATTTCACTCGCGAACGCGCGGCTCGTGATGGTCACGCTGCCCGGCTTCAACCCCGCGCTCGTCGCGCGCACCACGATCGCACCCGCGACGCGTGTCGCGCGCACGGCGACGCGATTGATGCCCGCCTCGAGATCGAGGAACGGATTGTTCACCGAATTGGTCTTGCCGCTGTTGTAGCCGCCCCGCCACACGGCGGGCCCTTCGGTCGCGAAGTCGACGCGCTGCTCCACGGTCGGACACCGCTCGCCCTGCGCATCGACCGCCTCGACGTCGAGCAGGGCGACGTCCTCACCATCGGCGCGCAATCCGCCGGGCGCCACGATCGGCGTGAGCTTCAGTGCCACCGCCGGGCCCGCGGTGTGCTTCGTCTGCGTCGCGACGATTTTGTCGCCGCGCGAGGCGATGGCCTTGAGCTCGCCAGGAGCGAAGGCGACGTCCTTGAAGGTGAACAGATACCGGTCGGAGACGGCGCCGTGGCCAAGTGATTTTCCGTTGAGGAACAATTCGACGTCCTCGGCGTTGGCGGCGACGTAGACATTCTTCTTCGTCCCGGCCGGATAACTCCAGTGGCCGATGATGTGCACGGCGGGTTCGTCGCGCCACATCACGGCGCAGACATGGTAGGCTTCCTTCGGCAGCCGCACACCATCGACTTCGCCGCTCGCGCGCGCGACTTCGGCCGGCACCCGCCCGCCGCTGGTCGAGTCGGAAAAAATCCAGTTCGCGCCGCCGCCGTGATTCGCGGCGCCGAGTTTCTTCACGAACTGCGCCACTTGGTTCGCGGCGAACTGCTCGCTCGTGAGCTGATAGGTCATGCCCTTCGCCTCCGGATACCCGAAGTTCGGCGGCGACGCATCGTCCCACACGCGCCGCGGGGATTCCTCGCGGTCGTATTCGCCCTCGAAGACGGGCAGCGACGCAATCTCGCGTCCGCCCTCGGTGCCGATGCCGACGTCCATGAACTCGGCCGTGATCTTGTCGGCGCGACGATGCGTGTAGACGCGGCCGCCGTGCGGATCGTACTGGTCCATGAGGGCGCGCAGCTCCTTCGCGTGTTCGCGCGTGACCTTCTGATTGCCGCCTTCCCACGCGAGAATCGACGGGTGGTTGCGAAAATAAATCAGCATGTCGCGAAAGGCCTGCACGCGGAGCTGCCACGCCGCCTTCACGGTGTCCGACTCGCCGTCGACGCCCGGTTGATCGGCGATGATCCCAAGGCGATCGCCCGCGGTGATCTGCGCCGGCCCGGCCGCGGTGTGGCCCCAGCGCAAGAAATTGCCGCCGGCGCGCTTCATCAGGTCGAGCGTGTGGAAATGCAGCCAGTCCGGCAGCGCGGCGCCGAGGCCCGGCCACTCGTTGGTCGGCTTCTGGCCCCAGCCGTGCAGCTTCAGGTGATGGCCGTTGAGAAACAATCCCTGGTCCACCGTCCAGCGGGCGACGCGCAGCCCGAGGGGAATCTCCGCGACGTCAATCGATTGCCCGCCGGCATGCAGGGTGCACACGACGTGGTACACGTGCGGATACGAGGGCTCCCACAGCCGCGGCGCCGCCAGCGGGCCCGCGACCTTGAACGTGAAGCTCGCGCCCGCCGCGATCGCCTGGGTGGCGTGGAGCGAGAGCGCGACCTTGCCATCCGCATCAATCACCTCGGCGCGCAACTCCACCGACTCGGTCGCGGCGCGCCCGTTTTGCACCGGCACCTCGAGGCCGAGCCTCGCCGCGGCCGGCGAGAGTTCGGTCGCAAATGCGTACGGGCCGGTCGTCTGAAGAAACGAATACAGTGGCAGCGTGATGTGCAGGGGATCGGTCACGATGAGGCGCACGTTCCGATACAGCCCGCCGTGCGCCGGATGCCAGTGGGGGTTGTTCCAGGGGATCTGGTCGGCGGCGAGGTCTTGGATGCGATCGGGAATCGTCTTGTTGATCTCGGCGTGGAGCGACGCGAGGTTCGGGTTCGCCTGCGAGGTGAGGGGTGCCGCGCTCGTGGCGGCGCCGTTGCGTTTCGCGATTTCCGCCTCGGTTGCCGGATCGAGCGGATCGCGCATGAAGCGGTTGTCGACCATCACCGCGAGGACGTTGCGTTCGCCGCTGCGCAGGTGCGGCGTGAGCTCGAAGCCGAACGGCGTGAAGCCCGTCTTCGCCGTGCCGAGCAGCGTGCCGTTGAGATAAACCTCCGCGACCTGGCGCGCCGCTTCGAATTCGATGAACACCTTCTTGCCGCGCCACGCCGCGGGCGCGTCGAAGGTTTTCCGATACCACGTGCGTCCGCTCCACTGAATCTGTTCGCCGCGATGGCCGGGCGTCGACCAGTTGTCGAACGTGTCGACGTCGTTGAACGTATGTGGCGCGGTCACGAGCGACCACGCGTGGTCGTCGAAGCCCGGCGCGTGCGCACCCGCCGGATCGGCCTTGAGGAAGCGCCAGTCGGGATTGAAATTGAGCGTCTCCCGGCCCGCGAAAAGAGAAGACGCAATCCCGATCGACGTGATCAACCCGAGGGAGGTTTTGGCGACGCTCATGGTGGAACTGTTTCGGCGAATCTGCCGCGGCCGCCAGCCGGCGACCATTTATTTCGTTAACGTTCGAACGGGAGAAGGGGCCCACGAAACACACCAACACACGAAAGCGGGTTTCGTGTGTTTGGTGTGTTTCGTGGGCCCGCCACCATGCCGACTTCTTCCATCACATTGCCGTGATTATCCATTCGCGGGCGGCGCGTTGCGGCGTACACTAGCCGCCGCCACAAGCAACCCGCGGTCTATTTTCCACAGGTCGGCCGCACGAACCCCCAGCTCCCGATGAACGTCCCCGCGTTTTCCGTTTCGAGCCTGCGCGTCGTCGCACTCGTTTCATCCCTCCTGCTCGGCGCCCCTCTGCGTGCGCAGACGGTGAGCCCGCCCGCGGCGCCGAAGCCGAACGCGCCCGCCGCGCCCTCCGCCGGCGAAGTCGTGCAGTTGAGCGCGTTCGAAGTGCAGGCCGACTCCGATACGAGCTACGGCGCGCTGAATTCCGTCTCGATCACGCGCTTCGCGGTCGAGATGGACAAGATGCCGGTCTCGGCGGACATCTTCACCGAGACGTTCATGAAGGACATCGCGGCCACCTCGGTCGAGGATGTCATCACGGGCTACTCGGCCGGCGCGGGCTACGCGTCGGGCACGGACAATGGCGTGGGCACCGGTGCCTCGAACCAGCCGGGCGATCGCGTGGGCAACGCCTACATCCAGCTCCGCGGCATGAACACGCCGGCGATGCAGCGCGACGGCTTCATGCCGGTGGGCGCGTTCGGCAATCCCGGCTCCACCGCGGTGGGCCGCACGGACAACTTCGATCTCGAGCGCGTCGAAGTGATCAACGGGCCACAGGCGCTGCTTTACGGCGGCGGCGGCGCGGGCGGGGTGATCAACGTGACCTCGAAGGCGGCGCGCTTCAGTTCGAGCGATCGGTTCTTTGGCCGGGCCAAGGGGAGCGCGCTGTATCGTGTGGATCAGTACGGCTCGAAGCGCGGCGAGCTCGACTTCGGCTTCGGCGGGCAGCACGTCGCGGTGCGCTTCGCGTTCCTGCGCGAAAGCTCGTCCAGCCGGCGCGTCAACATCGGTGGCAACACCGATGGCCAGTACGGGCAGTTCGCGTTTCGCCTCTTCCAGAACTCGATCCCCACGACCGTGCGCGTCAGCGCCTCCGGCACGATGAACCGCCGGCGCCTCGCGGTCGTGCCAACCCTGACCGCGCCCGCCACCGATCCGCGGAACGGCCTGCTCCTGCGCTACATTCTCGCCACACATCAGGAGGGTGACACGAATCCCGTCACCGGCGCACGCTATCCCGCCGGCGCGATCCTCGGCGGCAAGTTGAACTGGGGCAACGTCGACTCCTTCGGCGCCGGCTACGCCTACCAGGATCCGATCAGCAATCAGTTCTACAGCGGCACGATCGACACGAAATGGAACAACTGGCTCACCACGCAGATTTCGGGCGGGTACGACAACTTCACCGAGCGGCGCATCAATCCCGGCTTCTCGTTCTTCGCGCCGAACTCGGGCGCCAACAACACCCCCAATTGGGCCGCCGGGGTGACGCCCTCCGACTCGTGGCAACCGGCGCGCACCAAGGGTGGCCGTATCGCCGCGCTCATCACGAAGAATCTCTGGGGCAATCGCGCACGCACGCAGACGCTCCTCGGCGGCGATTTCATCCGCACCGACTTCGGCCAGATCGGGTACAACTGGTACCAGGCCGATGCGAACTGGAATCCCATCCTCGCACCCGGCAGCACCATCACCTCGGCGAATTCCGGCCGCACCGCGCTTGGTCAGCTCCGCTGGTCGATCAACGACGGCCCCGTGCTGTATCCGTTTTCCGATCCTTCGAAGGATCGCGCGGTGTACAACGGCCTGAACTACGTGCGCGCGCTCAACAACCAGCCGCAGGCGAACCTCCGCACGGCGGCGAACCCGCACGGCGTGCCGTTCACGAGCGGAAACTACATCATCACGAAAATCTTCAACCAGGGATTCTATGGGATGAACTACACCCAGTGGCTCGACGGAAAACTCAACACCCTCGTCGGCTTGCGCCGCGGAAACTACATCTCTGATCGCTTGCAGCACCCGAGCGGCACGGGCGAATGGCTCACGGTTGCGACGCGCACCAACTTCAACGCGGGCGTCGACTACACCCTCACGCGCTGGCTCAACCCGTTCATCAACTACTCCGACTCGGTCGAGCCGCCGTTCCTCGCCAATAGCTCCGATCCGTACAACAACCCGCCTGCGTCCGCGCACGGCGTCGGCGGCGACGTCGGCGTGAAGTTCCACGACCTGCCGTTCGGGATCTCGGGATCGCTCGCGTGGTTCGAGAATCGCGCGAAGAGTGCGCTCTACAGCATCAACGGCAGCATCACGTCCGAGATCAATCCGGCGGGCCTCAACGGCGGGGGCGGCAGTTCCAACGTCAACGTCGACCGCGTCACCTCTGGCGTGGAGCTGCGGCTCACGGCTTCGCCGCGACCCAACTGGCGTATCCGCTTCAGCGCGACCACGCAGGATGGCAAGATCGGCACCGCGAAGGCGTACGACCAGGTGTACAACGATCAGTTCTACGCGAATGCCGCCGGCCAGGTAACGTACAAGGATGGCGCGGTGGTCTTCGTCAACGGCAGCGGCGGACCCACCGCCGTCGCCTCGACTGCCGCGGGCGCGACGCCGCTCACCATCACCGCCATGAGCACGCCGGGGAACTTTTACTTCGCCAATCCCGATCCGATTTCCGGCCGCATCAATTCGGCCGCCGTCGTCGCCAACATCCTCAAAGGCACGGGCGACGCCGCGAATCTCGCCGCGCACGGCCAAATTCTCACCGGGGCGACGATGCTGCCGATCGCACAGCTTCAGCTCAACAAGACCCTCGCGGGCATCAACACCCCGGGCACCATTGTCGCGACGCGCGTCGGCGACAAGACGACCGGTTATCCGGAGCGCAGCGTGAGTTTCACGAATCTCTACACGTTCACCGGGGACAATCTGATCAAAGGCCTGCAGATCGGCGGCACGTTCTCGGCTTCGTGGGGCAATCGTCGCTATTACTACTATGCGACGCCCGTCACCGCGGCCAACGCCCTCACCTTGCGTCGCATCCTCTACAATGGCCCCGATCAATGGCAGTTCGATTTGATCGCCGGTTATCAGCGTCGCTTCGGCCGCTACCAGTGGCGGTCCTCGGTCAACGTGAACAATCTGTTCAACCATTACCTGACCGCGCTGCTCCCGAACGCGACGACCGGTTTCAATACGCTCAGCGCGATCAACGACACGTTCTATCAGCAGCCGAGGGCGTATCTGTGGACGAACACGGTGTCGTTTTAGAAATTAAACAGAACGTCAGAAGTCGCGGATCGCGCTGGGACCGGCAGGCACGGAGGCCTGCCGCTACGCTGCGCTGTTCGGGCTCACTTCCAGCTCTCGTCGAAGAATCCCGCGTCCACGATCTTCCCCGGCCAGCGTGGGCCGGGCGCTTCGCGCAGATCGACGATCGCGTAGTCGGGCAGTTTCGGCGTTTGCAGCGAATTCGTGCCGTACGCCTCGTCGCGGAAATCGATGCCGCTGTTGATCACGACATACCGCCAGGTGTTGAGTGGATTTGGAAAAATGAAAATCGGCGCGTGCACCGCTGCATCGTACGTCTTGCCGCGAAACTCGATCTGCCGACCGTTCCATTTGATCGGCAGGCGATCGAGAATCTGCGCGAGGACGCGATTGGAGGAAGGGTCGCCCCAGAGGACGAGGTTCGCGTTGTAAATGTCATCGGCGTCGACCGCGCGGTCGTCCTTGATCGGCGCGTCGCCGCGAAAGATGTCGCGCCACATCTTCTTCGCGTGCGCGAGCTCGCCGTCGACCCACTGGCCAAGCTTGGCATTGAGCGGTCGCCCGGTCGGACGCACGAACAGAAACGAGCTCATGAACGCATCGTCGATCGGGCCGGTGAGGCCGATCGACTTCGTCACCGCGGACGGCGGGCGCGACGAATCCTGCGGCGCTGCCTCGGAATGCCACTGGCCGCGCTCGCGCACCATGTACGGCGTCAGCTCCTGCTCCGAGAGCTCCTGGCCATCGATGATGGCGCGGCCGATGCCGGTGTTGATGTCTTCCGGCCACACGAACTGGAGCGCGGTGACGTTGTGCGTTTTCACGAAAAGCGTGTTGCCCTCGACCCGCGCATCCACATCCGCGCGCTCCCAATGTCGCTCGAGGCCCGCCACGCGAACCCACGATTCGCCGGGGTAACGCAGCGTGTAGGTCGTGAGCTTCACTTCCGCCGGCAACGGGTCGCGCCCCTTCGCGATCAACTGGTTCAGGCGCGTCGTGAGCACCTCCTTCGTTTCCGGATGATACTTGTGCGCAGTCTGCGGGCCAATGAGCCGCTCGAGCTTCAGGCCTTCCACGGCCATCGCCTGCTCCATCAGATCGGCGGACTGCTTCTGCGGATCGATTTCGCCGCTGTAGGCGATGGTCGGGCAATTGAAGAGGTTGCCCGCGTAATCGGTCGCGTTGGTCCAGTGCCAGAGCTTCTGCTCCCACCACGTGCGCGGCTCCTTCCCCGGCTCGAGTGCTTTCGTGTAGATTGCCGTCTCCGCAAACCCGGCGCCGGGCGAGGCGCCGCACCAGAGGCCCGCGTGATGCGTCGCGAGATGCCACGTGCTCGCGCCGCCCATCGAGAATCCCGCCACGAGAATGCGATCGGGATCGATGGAGTAATTCGTGCGGACGGCGTCCATCGCCTCGAAGACATCCATCTCGCCGGCGAATTTCGTCGCGTTGCAGAAGCGTCCATACGGAATCAGGATGATTGTGTTGCTTGGCGCGAGCTGCGGCGGGCCGCCTTCGCGCTCGGCGAGAAACGCGAGCTCACTCCGCTTGTCGCCGCGGCCGAGCAGCCAGACCATCAGTGGATGCGGCGCGGGACCGAGGGACTTGGGCACGACGAGCCCGTACGGCTGAACCGAGCCGTCGATCTTCGAGCGGTAGCCGCGCACGATGAGGCCGTCGGCTTCGAGCCAGGGTGCCGCGCCGACGCGCAGTTGCTCCAACCGGGCATGGCCTTCGGCGAGCAGCCGGCGCGCGATCGCGACCTGCTTCGCGTCGAAGAATTCATCGTAACGCAGCGCCCAGTCGACCGCCTTGTGGAAGATCTCGACGTCCGGCAGAATCTTTGGACCGAGATCGCGCGCGGCGGCGAGCTCGAGCGCCATGCCGTCGATTTCGTCGCGCAGCGCCGCCGCGCCCGCAGCGAGCTCGGTCCGCGCATCGGCGGGAATCGCGACGCCCGCGGGCGGCAGGCGTTTGGCGGGCGGTGGAGGCGTTTGGGCCGAAAGCGCGAGAGACGCAGTGAACAAGAGAGCGGCGGCGACGCGAAATTTCATGATGCGTAAGACGCAGGAAACTCCGCCGTCGCGCGAGCGATGGCAATCGCAGAGCAATTGATCGCTCCGCCGTGTTGACTTTTGCTGTAGCCGGGCTCGCTGAGCCCGGTCCGGCGTCAGCGACGCCGGCTACAACGCCCGGTCCGGCGTCAGCGACGCCGGCTACAATGCCTACCGCCCCAGCAACGCGCGCAACCGAACTTCCAGCGCATCGAGCGGAAATGGTTTCGGGAGAAAATCCGCTCCGGCGCACAGCGTGGCGCCATCGGCGCTGCCCGACATGAGCAGCACCGGCGTGTTTCGCGCCTGCTCCCGCACCCAGCAGCACAAATCCCAGCCCGTGCCGTCAGGGAGATGGTAATCGGCGATCACGAGCGTCCAGGTTTTTCGCCGGTGAAAAAAATCCTTCGCCTCGGCCAGGCTGGTGCCGGCGGCGACGTGAAAACCGCGTTTTTCAAAGTAGCACACAAGCGTGCGCAACATCTCCACATCGGTGTCGACGACCAGCAGCGTCGGCCACGTTGCGACGTGGACCCCGCCGGGAATGACTGCGTGTTCAGGGAGGGAGTCGCGCAACAAGCCGGGAAGCATGGACGAAAGAACAGGGGTTTGGGGGAGCAAAGCCGGTGCAGACGATGTGGCAAACGCGCGACGCGAGGTAAAGCTTCGAGTGAAGGTCTCCTTGCGGATTGGCAATTGCGGATTCTGGCGGCGCTACCAAGCGGAAGTGCCGAGCTTACGCGTCTCCCGCCGTTGAATCCGAAATCCGCAATATACTCGTGCCTACTTCCAGCTCTCGTCGAAAAAGCCCGCGTTGACGATCTTCCCTGGCCAGTGCGGCCCGCCGGGAGTGCGGAGATCGATGATGGTCCAGTCCGGCAGCTTCGGGGTTTGGAGCGCGTTGTTTCCGTAGCCATCCGTACGAAAATCGATGCCACTGTTCAGCACCACGTATCGGCGCGGATTGAGCGGGTTCGGAAAAACCAAAATCGGCGCGTGGTGCGCAGCATCGTACGTGTGGCCGCGAAACACGAGCTGCTTGGCGTTCCATTCCAAGGGAAGTTTGGCGACAAGGCGCGCGAGCACGGCGTTCGACGACGGATCACCCCAAAGGACCAGATTGCAGTCGGCGATGTCGGTATCGGTGATCTCGCGGTCGGCTTTGACCGCGAGCTCGCCGCGAAAGACGTCGCGCCAGAGCTGCCGCGCCGCCGTCAACTCGCTCTCGACCCACGCGCCGACGTCCGCGTTGAGCGGCTTGCCAGTCGGGCGCACGAACACGAACGGTTCCACGAACGCATCGTCGACCGGGCCGGTGATGCCCGGCCGCTTGCGCCACGCTGAGTCGCCGCTCGCAGGCTTCCAGTGGTCACCGTCGCGGGTGAAACGTAGCTCGGCCTTCGACCCGGGGAGTTGCTGGCCGTCGAGTGTGACCGTCGCGGCCATGACACCGGGAAACGAAAGACTCGTCACGTTTTTCGTCCGCGCCGTGATCGCGCCCTTTTCATCCAGCGTCGCTTTCACTTCCGCCAATTCCCAGTGCTGCTGCATGCCTTCGATGCGCACCCACGCGTTTTGCGGATACCGCAGCGTGTAGGTGGCGAGCCAGACTTCGCGCGGCCGCGCGTCGCGGCCCTTCGTCAACAATTCCTCGAGGCGTTTCGTCAGCGCCTCCTTCGTCTCGGGGTGGTACCGGTGTCCCGTCTGCGGCCCGATGAAGCGCTCGAGCTTCATGCCCTGCTTGGCCATCGCGGCCTCCATGAGATCCGCGGCCTCCTTCTGCCCGTCGATCTCGCCGCTGTATGCGATGGTCGGACACGTGAAGAGATTCGCGCAGACGCCCATCGCGTCGTATTCGCGCCAGAGCCGCTGCTCCCACGCGGGCCGCTGTTCTTTTTTCGCGTCGAGCGACTTCGTGAAAATGGGTGTCTCGGCAAAGCCCGCGCCGGGCGAGGCCGCGCACCAGAGTCCCGCGTAGTGCGTCGCGAGGTGCCACGTGCTGCCGCCGCCCATCGAGAACCCCGCGACGAGAATCCGCTGCGGATCGATCCGATACTGCGCGCGCACGGCGGCGAGGGCTTCCAGTACGTCGACTTCGCCGGCGAATTTCGTGGCGTTGCAGAACCGGCCGTAGGGCACGAGCGCGAGCGTGTTGGCCGGCGTGATCTGCGGCGGGCCGGCTTCGCGCTCGGCGAGAAACGCCAGCTCGGTGCGCTTTTCGCCGCGGCCAAGCAGCCAGACCTCGAGGGGGATTTCGCGCGTGGCGCCCTTCAGCGTTTCCGGCACGAAAAGGCCGTAGGGTTGAATCGAGCCGTCGAGCTTCGAGCGATACCCGCGCACGATGAGGCCCGTTGCCTCGAGCCACGGCGCTTGTTTCGCGCGAAGTTGCGTGACGCGCGCGCGGCCCTCATCGAGCAGGTGGCGCGCGAACGCGACTTCCTTGGGCGCCATGAACTCGTCGTAACGCAACGCCCAGTCGACGGCCTTGTGGAAAATCTCCACATCGGGCAGCAGCGCGCTCAGCTTGGGCTCCGTCGCGAGATCATTGGCGAGCGCGTCGAGATCGGCGCGCAGCGCGTTCGCGCCGGCGGTGAGCGCGCGGCGGTCCGCTTCGGTGATCGTGACGGCCGGGCCGGGGATGCGCTTGGGAACGGGAAGCGGCGTGGGTGTTTGGGCGAGCGCGGAAGAGAGCGCGAGCGAAGCGAGGAGAAGGCGCATGATGGGAGTGGCGGCC